>Ga0206952_10062_pt2 | contig 34777 bp, 20 predicted proteins | sample Alteio_BWOrgHeat_39_FD_152966 | JGI IMG/M metagenome (GOLD analysis project Ga0206952, IMG submission 152966) | Enriched cells from forest soil in Barre Woods Harvard Forest LTER site, Petersham, Massachusetts, United States -... | ecosystem: Environmental > Terrestrial > Soil > Temperate forest >... | reverse complement strand
CCTGCTGTATTTAGCCTCGCAGAAGTATAATTATTACTGCCATAATTTTCCTTTCTTGCCTCAATAATCAGATTGCCTGATGAAACAAAAACATTTTGCGGTCTTGATGTATAATATTCCAATTCATTATTGCCCCAACCACCACCACCGCTTTCATAATTCCAATTATTTGTATTCAAAGCATTTCCGTCGAATTCATCACTCCATGTTAATTTATATCCCGAATAATTATCTGGTGTAGAATAACCTGTATTATTAGTTGGTAAATATGTTCCATCATTTATAATGGTGGCGGTAGCTTTTGGAATGCTGAGCTTACTGTTTTGTGCATTGCTCAATTGCATATAAAAATTTTGTTGTGCCTGGCGCAAGCTATCGCCCTTTACAGTTACATCTACATACAATTCTGTTTCGCCCGGTTGAAATGTAAGAGTTCCCGATGTATTTTCATAATCTTCACCTGCTTTTGCAGTACCATTAATTGTTGAATATTGCACCGTAACCGTTTTACTGCTCTTGGCACTTAAATCAACAAAAAATCTAAATGCAAAATCAGAGTTTTGCCTGTTTAATGTAACATCATTTATTTTTAAAGAAGGTGTGGGCTCGTTATTGTTATTATCATTTCCGCCGCCGGATTTCTTACAACTCAGGCAACATACAAAACCTATTATCAGCAATACGAAATTTTTAATCATAGGAGTATTCATTAATCTTTAATATATAATTCAGTATATAAAAAATAAGCAGCACATGTTGTGAGAAGTGCTGCTTAATAATACCAATTCAATTTTATTAATTGCTTATTGCTTGGGTGTTAATTTAATATACCAGGCATTTCCAGTTTCCGTTCCTTGTACACGCAAATACAAATTGTTATCGTCAATACTTAATATTTCATATTCTTTAAGCGTTGCGCCATATCCTATATATGTATTAACACCGGATAATAAAACACTTACTTGTGTAGATGCTGAAGCATCAACTCCTGAACTTGCAGGTGCAAATTTAAAAGATGAAGTACCTCCTGCATAATTATAACAGGCTTCATCACCCGTTGCTGGTATGCCCGGCAATGTTGTTAAGGCACCAGTTTTGGTAAATGCACCATCTGGAGTTGCTACTGCTAAAGAATAACTGCCATCGGCTGCTTTTGAAAAAGTAAATGTTGCTGTATAGAAACAATTGCAACATGCTACTTTTTCATTTATTCCTGCAGCCCACCAGGCAGGTGTAAAAGATGTGGCATCCCATGGACCAACACCAAAATGACCGGGAATATCTTTATTAACAACCCAGGTTTTAGAATCGTCATTAGTTAAAGCAGTTACAATAGCAGGGTCTGGTGCAAAATCACTTTGTACGGTTACTTGTGTAGTAGCAGAAGTAGAAGAGGCACCTTTACCATAAGCATATGCTGTAATAGTATAGGTGTGTAACCCGGGATCAGTGTATTTATGCGTAACAGTACCTGAAGGCACGTAAGCTAAATCTGAACTACTATCATATTGTATTTTGTAAGAGAGTGCATAATCTGATGTTACACTTATCATAACGTTACCAGAGCCATCACCATTTGGATGATCAGCATCCTTACCTACTACTTCAGCCGTAACCACAACGTTAGCAGGTGGTGTTAAATCGCCCAAAGTATAATTTGATTTATCGCAGCTGTTGAAGAAGAACAATAAGCTGAAAACAAGAATTACATTATAAATTATATTTTTCATATTCTAATTTTTAAGTTTAAATATCTACTATTCGTAACCAGGATTTTGAACTAATAAAGTACCCTTTAATTCAGAAGCCGGTATTGGAAGAATTTCGCTTTTGCCTGCGGTAAATCCTCTGTTAGCTAATTTAGTAGCAGCATCACCCCATCTTACAAGATCAAAAAAGCGATGACCCTCACCAGCTAATTCAAACCTGCGTTCATTCTTAATTGCATTCATTGATACAGGAACAGAAGGTAAACCAACTCTTGCTCTAACTGCATCTAACAGTGCTTGCGCTCTTGGGCCTGATGCGCCTAAGGCTTCAGCTTCCAGCAAGTAAGTATCCGCTAAACGAATAACATAACTATCGCCCTGGAAGTTTAATTCAGCACTGCCTACAGTTGCTTTATCAGAAGGCATCGGGATAAATTTATTCAGAAAATAACCAGTATTCTGGTACCCATATACATAAGTTATCAGTCCTGCATCTTCCAATGCTTTCGCATCAAAAACCGTGGCACTAAACCTTGGGTCGTTTTTGATAGCATCATAAAAATCCTGTGTAAATACATTAAAGCTCCAGCCTGCAGGATAAATATCCGGTGCATCAGGGCTCAACCTTGTATAGCTACGCGGACCCACCATTTGGTCAACTGTATTGCTTTCATCACTGCTGCTTCCCCACAGACTCCAATCGCCTAAGAAAACCTGGTTAGAGTGTGTTACTTCAAGAATAGATTCGCTATTAAATTTATTAGTGAAAACCCATAGGTCCTTAAAATTTGTAAGCAATGAATTGCCATAAGCATTTGGCTGGCCAGGTGTAGAACCATTTACGTCTGCAAGTAATGGTACGGCAAGCTGAGGCTTATTATCATAAATATAAACTTTACCAAGCATTGCTTCTGCTGCTACTTTTGTAATACGGCCACCTTCAGTTGGAAGAGGAACGGTTGCCGGTAATGCAGGAATTGCTTCAGTTAGATCCTTTTCAATCTGATTATAGATGGAATCAGAACTAGTTTGTTTTATATTATAAATATCGCTTGTTTCCACAGGTTCTAAAATCAGTGGAATGTTTTTGAACATTCTTACAAGATTAAAATAGTATATAGCACGTAATGCTTTCGCTTCACCAACAAATCTTGCTTTTAGATTCTCATCCATTTGAGTATTGGGAAGCTTTTGCAATAAAGTATTTGCACGAAAAATACCCTGGTAATGATCTCCCCAATAACTGCCAGGCATAGTTTCGGCATTTACAGTATGATTAGAGAAACTTTGTATACCAACACCATCTGATTCACCACCACCACCAGCGTAATTATCATCAGACCCGGCATTCATAAATGTGATCATATTTTCGAAACCACCTGAATTCTTACGCATAATATCGTATGTAGCAACCAGGCCTGTAAACGCCTGCTGTTGATCTTTGTAATAAGTATCCGCAGCAAATACACCTTGAGGGTCAATATCCACAAAGCTTTTACTACAGGCGGCAAACAATAAAACTATTGCCGCCAGAGAAATTAATTTAATGGAATGTGCTTTTTTCATTTCTGATAATTATTTTATTTAATAAATTTTAGAACTGGATTTGTGCTCCTACAAGAAAAGAACGTGCCTGCGGATAATACCCTTTATCTATACCAAACACACCGCCACCAATTTCTGGGTCATATCCTGTATAATTTGTAAGAGTAACCAGATTTTCACCTGTAACGTATAAACGCAGCTTTGTACAACCTATTCTCGATAAAAAGTTGTTGTTAAATGTATATCCCAATTGAAGTAGTTTAAGGCGCAAATAATCTCCTGATTCAAGATAGAAATCAGACATTTTTTGAAAATTACCATTATCATCGCTACTTGTTAATCTCGGAAAATCATTAGAAGTTCCTGGGCCGGCCCAGCGATCTAAAGCTTTTGTCTGATAATTCGCATTCGCAATATCTAATCTTCGTAAACCCTGGAAAATTTTATTGCCCGCAGCACCCTGGCCAAAAATCATCACATCAAAACCTTTATAAGCGGCGGTAACAGTTAGACCAAAAGTTTCTTTAGGTATATTACTTCCCAAAAACGTTTTGTCATCTTCTGAAATTGTGCCATCGCCGTTAAGGTCTGCCCACCGGAAATCTCCCGGCTTTGCATTCGGCTGAATTAATCCGCCGTCTTTATTTACATATGCATTCACATCGGCCTGGGTTTGAAATATACCCATAGTTTTATAACCGTAGAACGAATTAAATGATTGTCCAACCTGTATGCGGGTTACGGTACCCATAGATTGAAAACCTGCACCTCCATCTATAAAATCGGCGTCAGAGTTTACGTAGGTTACTTCATTTTTCAGGAAGGATACATTTCCGTTTATACCCAAATCAACCTGGCCAATTCTCTTGTGATATCCTAATTCTATTTCAAGACCACGATTTTCCATGTCGGCAATATTTGCAGCAGGCTGATCGCTAACGCCAACATATAAAGGGATTGGAACAGGTCTAAGAATACCGCTTGTTTTCTTATTATACACATCAACTGTAAGGGTAAAATTGGTAAGTACCTGCGCATCAAATCCTACATCTGCCTGCGTAGTTTCCTCCCAATGCAAATCAGGATTAGCCAGCGTTTTAGGAGCATATCCTGTTAGAATAGTACCACCATTTCCTATGGTATAATTATATCCACCCACTACAAGCGGTGTGTAACTAAAATCTGGTATACCACCGTCATTTCCAACCTTACCATACCCTCCTCTTAACTTAAATGTATTAACAACTTTGTTCGTCGGCCAGAAATCTTCTCTGGAGGCTACCCAGCCAACAGAAGCAGATGGAAAATTTCCGAATTTATTATTTGAGCCAAACCTGGTTGAACCATCACGGCGTATAATACCTGTAAATAAATATTTCTCTTTATAATTGTAATTAACGCGGCCAAATAAAGAAGATATTTTATGTTCTGTAAAATCAGATACTCCGTCGGTTCTGTTAGCTTGAGTTGATGGAAAATTAAAAGAAGCATCCTGGTAATTATTTACCGGCAAATTAAAAACAGTAACAGTAGAGCTACCCCCAATATTGTCAACATAAGCTCCCTGGCCTAACAATATGCTAAAGTTATGATCATCTATGATTTTACTATATTGTATTGTGTTTTCAATATTCCAGTAAAACACTTTATTTGAATTTCTTGAAAGGTTATTTTGTGTTACATTAATTGTCGGGCTCAAATAATAAACGGGCGTAAAGCCCTGGCTGCCCCAATATGCCAGTTTACCACCAATTGATGATCTGATTGTAATGTTTTGCGTTGGTTTTATTTCCAAATAAGCATTTCCTACAAAATCATCAGACCAGTTATAATTGCCTAATCTCGTCTGTTCATAAGCTTTAGGGTTGCTCATTTCCTGACCTACAATTGTTGAAATACCGTAAGGGTAACCGTTGGGGGCTAAAATCACCGCATTGTTAAGATAAGGCGCTTGCTTTAAAACAGCAGAATCTGTTTCAATAAGAGGAGTTATTGGGTCAAGATTAATAGCTGAACTTAAAGGGCCACCATACTCGCTGTTCGTATTACCTAAGCCTATGCTTTTGGCATGAGCATATCCAACAGTTTCACCAAAAGTAAAAAACTTGTTTATTTTATGTGTGGAATTGAGCCTTATGTTTTTTCTGTCATACTGGGAGATATCAGTTGACACTATACCTTGCTGATTCAGCAAACCAAAAGATAGATAAAATGTTGATTTATCACCTCCACCGCTAATACTAAATTCATTGTCTGAGCGGCGGGCATCGTCATTAAAAATCTGTGCCTGCCAGTCAGTTCCGTTACCTAAGCTTGCAGGATCAGAGTAAACAATATCTCCTCCACCTGCAACGGAACGTTCGTTCATTAAAGTAGCATACTCGGTAGCATTCAATAAATCTAATTTTTTTGCCGGGGCTGATGTACCATATAAACCATTATAACTAAAAGATATTTTTCCGGCGCGGCCTTTTTTGGTGGTTACTAAAATTACACCCGATGCTGCTCTTGTTCCGTAAATAGCTGCAGAGGTTGCATCTTTTAAAACTTCAATGGATTCAATATCTGATTGATTAATATAACCGATACCTCCTGCATCCACTACAATACCATCTATAACCCAAAGTGGGTTATTACCGGCATCATCAAATGTTGTAATACCTCTTACTCTTATAGTAGCATTTGAACCTGGCTGCCCTGCATTTTGTGCGATAGTAACACCAGATACTCTGCCTTGAAGTGCTTGTTCAATTCTGCCACTGGAAGGAACATTTTCGAGATCTTTGGCCTTTACGCTTGAAATAGCGCCGGTAACTACGCTTTTCTTTTGCGTACCATAACCAACTACTACAACATCATTTAGTGAAGTAGTACTTTCGGAAAGCAAAACATTTAAATTTCCGGAAGAAGGATCAACTTCAACATCGGTAAATCCTACTGAGGATACAACCAAAAGATGTTTGCCAGAAGGAACGGTAATAGTAAAATTACCTTTAATATCGCTAACAGTAGCTATATTGGTACCTTTTACAGTTACAGTTGCCGCAACTACGGGCAAACTGTCATTTGCACCTCTAACCATTCCGGTTACAATTTGTTGTGCGAAACTTCCTAAACTTGTAAGTAATAATAATAGAATTAACCCACATAGTTTGCAATCGTTTTTACTCATAAGAAATGTTAATTATTGAAAAATTAGGTTAAATATAGACAACCAGGATTAATAATTCATTGCATGCTTCCAAAAATTTTTACTGTAATAAACTTTTAGTCACTTTAGAAATGTGCTTGCAAATCCATCAGAATCAATAAAAAAAAATAAAAAGCTGGAAGAAAGAACAAATCTATTTACATAAGCGGCCTGCAATATTTTTATTGTATGCAGGTAATGATTATTGAATATTTTTCAAAATTAAAAATGGCGGTTGCTTTGTCCAGTCAACTGCTGTTTTAAATGTCATCGGTACTACAGAAAAATTGCCCAGAACCAAATCAATTTTTCCATCGCCATCAAAATCCGCAGCATCCATTGTAAGCCACCTTCCTGATTTGGCTGCATCAAAACTGTAAGGTTGAAATTTAAAATCACCTTCATTCTTTAAATACACAAAACCTTCTTCGGGCTTATGCGCATAGTCAGCAAAAAAGGAAATGGTTGCAATATCCAAATCACCATCGCCATCAAAATCTTTTGCAATAGCTTTATAGCAACCATGGATTGGATAAAAATATTTTTGAGTGAAATTATTCTTACCATTATTTAAAAAAATATACACGCCGTGATACGGTTTTAATATTTGTGAGAAGTCAGCATTATCGCCGCATGTATAAACTATATCAGGAAATCCGTCTTCATTAAAATCATCGAGCTCAAAAGATGATGAGCCGTAAGATGGCGGAAATTGCAAAACTTCTTTTGTATCAAATACTCCATTACCTTTATTGGTGAAAAGAAAAATTCCTTCATTACCCTGTGCAAAAAGTGCCCAAATATCCGGCAAGCCATCATGATTATAATCATCAATATAAGTTCTTATTGCACCGGGCACGGGGCGGATAATATGATATTGATATTGATTATTGCCTTTATTTTCAAGCCACGATAAAGCGCCTTTTAAATTGCCAAACTCACATATAATAAAATCTTTTTTGCCATCATTATTTAAATCAACATGGTTTATTTGAACAGGCCGCATCAGATCTTTAAATAAAGTATCAATCTTTGATTTGTCATTAAAAGAAACTGTTTCAACAGAACCAAATTTTCCGTTGTTAGGATTAAGAATACCTGTGTTGCAAAGAATCAATCTGCCTGAATCTGTAATTATATCAGTTACCGAACCATTTGTATTAATTGAGTCTATTACATGCAAATTATTATTGATAGCATATAATTTTTTTGTAAAGGCATCGCAGATTATTATTTGATTACCGGGTTGAAATTTTACAAATGTAGTTGCAGGATTTTCATATTGAAATGAAGATTGCACCGGCTGAAATAATTTATCATCCGTTTTAATTTGTAAATATTTTTTATGCTGATATAATGAATCGGGAGATGTAGTCGAATAATAATCTATAATATTTTGCCACTGAACAAACGATACAACAGGTTGCGAAGGATAAAATGCTCTGCCGATATGTGGGTCTTTAGCAGATGCAGGATATTGGCTAAAACCATAAGCAAAAATTCCAAGATTAGGGCCCATTGCCGGCAAAACGCCAGTTTCCCATGTTTTTGAATCAAGCAATGAAGGATCAGGTAATTGATGGCAGGATGCGCAATATATAGCCGCTAATTTTTTCCCAGCCTTAATGCTTGCATCAGATACGGCCTGGTGCGTTTTATTTTTTGTATAATCTTTACAGGAAAAAAATAAAATAAATATTGTGGCAAAAAATAATGAATAAAAAAATTTCATTTTAATTACTTTTCTTAGAAGGCTCAACCATTCCTTTAAATACCAGCAAGCGGCTCGATTTGTTGCGGGTATTTGTTACAACCTGTATAGTTTTATAAGTGTTTCCCGGATGATAAATGCTTCTGAAAATTCCAGTAATAACACCAGATTTTCCAGGCATGATCGGGTCCTTAGGAAAATCAGTTACTGTGCATCCGCAGGCAGGTCTTGTTTGCAATACAAACAAAGGGGTTTTTCCAGCATTATAAAATTTATATTTTAAAAGAACAGAATCGCCTTCTTTTATTGTTCCAAAATTTATAATTGTATCCTGCCATTTAATTAATGTATAATGAGCAGTATCAATTTGTGCTGCTAATGCGGGGTTTATTCCTAAATTATTTGCGTATGGATTTTTATTACTATTACAAGCGATCACAACTAAACACACAACAAAAGTTATCAGGTTTTTATAATTCATCATCAAAAATTAATTGTTCGGCTTTCACCTTTTGTATTGAATATCTGCACTGATTTTATTGAAGAATTAATATTAAGATATCTTGCTGATTGCGAAAGATACGACATGCCATAGTAAAATTGTTCTCTTCGTACTTTGCCATTTTTTAATTTGATAATTGCGTATTCATCATTTGAATTTACAGGCATACAGGTAACATTTTCTTTAAGCTTGAAAATACGCAGCGGCCCACGATTTTCACTTGCTGCGAGTAAGCATTCATTTTTATAATTGCGTAATTGCACTAAAGATTTCCCATTACCCGGAATATAAATACCGCTTTGCATAATTGATAATGAAATAAAATTTCCCTTTCCATCACCTTGCATCATTAAACCATTTAAAGCATCATATCTTCCTGTACCAACTTCAGTTCCGTAATCATTGCCATTAATAACCACATCAAGATTTCCATCTCCATTAAAATCTGAAACAGACATTCCACATAACATAGAAAGTTGCGCCTGCACAGGTAATCTTTTTAAAGTAAATTTCCCGTTTCCATCATTTTGTAAATAACAGGATGCAAGATTATTTGCATGATAAATAACAGCATCTTTTTTATCGTCTGCAGATAGCAAAGAATCCATTGTAGCTGTTGCATAAGACTTATAGTTTTCATATTTCCTGCGCATGGGTATCATTTGTTTTATCATTTCATCTCTTGATGATGCAGGAAATTCTTTTATATCATAATCTTTATTATTATCTGGTAAATAAACAGAAGTTATAGCATCGTAACTACCGTCATTATTAAAATCTTTTGCATATACTGAAACAGGATATTTATCACTTGCTTTATAAAATGTATTTAAACCGGCATTGCCAATTATATAATCTATGTCTCCGTCATTATCAAAATCTCCTGCAGCAATTGTATTCCACCAGCCTATTTGATCAGCGATGCCTGATGTTAATGTTACATCTTTAAAAATGCCTTTATTATTTTGTAGGAAAGTTACCGGCATCCATTCACCGGCAAGAATAAGATCAGGCCAACCGTCATTATTAAAATCTGAAAAAACAGCATCGCATGTTAAGCCGACATTTACAAGTGATGGCGCAACGGTTTTAGTAACATCAGTAAATTTTATTACGCCGTTTTTAGTATCATTTCTTAAAATAAAACTTGAAACAGGTTTGGGATAATTCCATGGATCAACTCTTCCTGCAACAAACAAATCAAGATCGCCATCTTTATCATAATCTGCCGCACGTACGCAAAATTTACTGGTAAAGTTTTGAGGCAAAGCAGTTGAATCCAAAGTAAAATTTCCTTTTCCATCATTTATATAAAAACGATCCTGGTATGTTGGTGAATCATGATCAATTTCATAACCGCCACTTGAAACATATAAATCAAGATCACCATCACCATCAGCATCAAACAATAAAATGCCTTCATCTTCCGCATTTTTACTGAGTGAATCTTTCAGCACTTGTAAATTGCTTTGTGTGAATGTGCCGTTCTTTTGTTGCATGAATTTTTTATCGGCATAGTAAAAAGAACCACCTGTAATTATATCATCCAATCCATCGCCATTAATATCACCAGTTGCCATGCCGGGACCAAATTCTGAAAACTTATGCGGCAATAATTTTTGAATATTGAAGTCAATAAAATCTTTGTCTTGCTGTGTGTAATGAATATTTACAGAATCTGTAATGTTGTTAAACAAAGCCGCTGAATCAATTTTATTTGTATTAAAATTATAAGGCAGATTAGCATTTTTAATATTTACAATTAATGTTTGATCTGCCTTTACATTTCGAATAACCTGCTTTTTAAAATCAGCCCAACGGATGATTACAGAATCAATTGTTGTAATTGTATCTAATCCAAAATGTGCAACATCCTGTATAGTTGAAAGATAACCGCGATAAGGCGTATTTTCCCAAAATTGATGATTGCCATTGTTGTAATAAATATCCGACAATGCACCAATGCCATTTATATTTTTTTCATTGCCTGTAAACTTTACATTTAAAAAGTGTGTATTGTTTTTATTTTTTTCGCGTGAAGTATTTTTATATACTGATGCTTCATCATTAATATTGTTTATAACAAGATCAAGGTCCCCGTCATTATCCAAATCAACATATACTGCCCCATTTGAAAATGAAGGCATTTGCAAACCCCAGTTTTGGGTAACATCTTTAAAACTTAAATCGCCATTATTTCGATATGCATAATTATGCAGTTTAACCTGAGGGATTGCCTGCATCAGTTGCTGTTTGCTTGCAATAAATTCTGCCTTATCTCTAAATGCAATAAAATCATGATCGGTAACATCTTTAGGATAACCATTGGTTATAATTATATCACGATTTCCATCATTATCAAAATCTGCTACAACAGGCGTCCAGCTCCAATCAGTTTGTGAAATTCCTGCATAGAAACCTATATCGCTGAAAACAGGATGTGATATGGAATCATTTTCTGTAATTGAATTGCCGCAGTTTAATTGCAAAGTATTTCTTACATATTGATAATTGTATCCATAAATATTGCTGTTCAGATAGTGCTGATAACTGTTGGGATTCAGCATCATTTTTTTTCGGAAATTATCCTGCGGGCTCATGTCTAAGCAAATCACATCCGGTAAGCCATCGTTATTGATATCAGTGATATCGTTCCCCATTGAATTTGCAGAAGTATGCTTGAAATAATCTGAAAGCTCATCTGTAAATGTTCCATCATGGTTATTTATCCATAAGAGGTCGTTTGTAACAAAATCGTTTGTAACATATATATCTTTCCATCCATCATTATTGATATCACATATTGTGACAGCATGAGCATAACCTTCTGTTTGTATTCCCGCTTGTTTTGAAACATCAGTGAAAACAGGATGATTCCGTGCATTGTCAAAATCATTTCGAAGCAGACGACCTGTACTTGGGTTTTCGCCGTTTCTAAGTATTGGCCTGAACTGATCAGTAAAAATCTGTTTTGTAATTACATTGGTTGCAATGTATGCATCTAAATCACCATCATTATCGTAATCAAAAAATGCAGTTTGTGTTGAATGTCCTGTATCTGCCAAATCATATTCTTTTGCCATTTCTTTAAAATGAGGAATACCATCTTTATCGTTTCCCTGGTTGATGTATAAAAGATTGGCGCGTTGCTGCGGATCTTTTTTTAAGGTTTCAGATACATATATATCCGGCAATCCATCATTATTAATATCAATAACTGCAACTCCTCTTGACCATTTGCCTTCACCATCAACACCGGCTTCATTAGTAACATCTTCAAATTTAAAATTGCCTTTATTAAGATATAATTTATTAGATACCATGTTGCCGGTAAAATAAATATCCAGCAATCCGTCGTTGTTGAAATCTCCTATTCCGACGCCACCACCATTATACATATTCTCTACGTCGAGAGGATTAATTGAATCATTCTCGATAATTTGATTAGTAAATTTTATATTGGAAGACGATGAGGAAACCTTAATAAATAAAGCATCGTTTTGATTACAGGATAACAAAAAAAAACCTGAAAAGCATGCACTTAGTAAGCAAGCTAACTGAAACTTTAAATTCACTGTAAAATTTAAGATAAGTTAATAAAAAAAGGTAGAGCTAAGATACTCTACCTTTTATTGTATGAAAATAAATTTTATTTATTAATAACCTGGATTTTGCGTTAAAGATGATACTCCGTTCACCCTGCTCGCATCAATTTGCGCCTGGGGAATAGCATAATATTCGCTCTTCCCTTTTGTAAAATGTGCAGCAGGTGTAACCGACCTTGGCGGATTGGTAAGATTTCCCTTAGGCGTTCCCAATGGATCATAAAATATCGGATGTGCAGGATCAAAGCTATGATTATAGCCCGTTTCATGTGCTACATATGCGTTTAGCTCTTCATCTGCAATGCCCCATCTTACCACGTCAAAGAAACGATGGCCTTCTGAAGATGTTTCTAATTTATTTTCAAAATAAATAGCTTTTAAAGCATTATCCTTACTTGTAAATACAGGGTATAAACCAACCTTATAATTAGCCGCTGGAGTGCTTGAAGAACCCAATAAAGCATCCTGAACCCCATATTGATTTTTATTATATTGATGAACCCATCCTGATGGATCAACATTTCTTTGTCTTACTTGATTTACATAATTAGTAGCTGCACTTAAATCGCCAGACTGTGCAGCGCATTCTGCTGCCCACAACAAAACCTGGGCAAAGCGGATATAGGCATAGTTATTAGCAGTTGCCTGGTTAGGAGCCCATCCGCCATACGCTTCAGCAAGTGACGCCTGTTGCGCTTTGGAAACTACCTGTTTAATAGGTATATACGGGCCTGCATTTTCCTGGTCCCTGATCCATGATTGTCCCGGAGGTAACCCCCAATCTAAGTAAGGAATACCTCTTCTGCCTATTGACCAGTCAATACGAGGATCTAAAGTTCCCTGGTAGGTCTGAAAAGTATCCTTATTTTGTGGATGTTTATCATCATCCAGATTATAAGACCACGTAGATAAGCCTTCGTCACTTTTAATGTCGAAATCATTAAAATTATCTAACAATGGCAATCCTGTAGCAGGATCTGTTTTGAATGAATTTGCAAGACTATAAGAAGGCTGGTTAAACCCGCAACATGTTGTTGGGCCACCATAGGGAAAATTCAGTACGTCTCCTCCATTTCCGTTTTGACCGCCGGCATTATCCAATACAGATTCCTGCGCAGAAAATACAGCTTCTGCATTGTTTTTAAATGCAGCATTAAAGTTGTCACCGTAGTGAGGTAAAAGAGCATATTTTTCTCCCTTGGAAGTTTTTCCATTAGCAATTATATCCTTAATTAAAGTATATGCTTCTGGAAATTTCTTTTCATACATATAGCACTTGGCAAGAAACGCCTTGGCAGCCCAGCTATTTGCTCTACCAACTTCAGATTGCTTTTCTGGTAAATGGGCTGCAGCATATTGAAAATCTGCTTCGATCATCGGCCAGGTATCTGTAGTGTTTGACACTAAATAGTTGTTCTTAACCAAGTCTATTGACTCGTCAATATAAGGAATGTTATTCCACATTTTCTTTGCTTCGAGGTGATATACTCCTCTTAAAAATTGTGTTTCAGCTCTTATTTCTATAGTATCTGCCGGCGATAAAGAACCATCTGTAACCAGTGCCATTGTTTTCAAAACATCATTACATCTTGCAACAGAAGCATATACTATTATCCATTTATCATCTAAATATAAACTGGAGGGATCTGCGTCATAAGCCTGAACCGGAAGAAAGTAAGCTCCCTGGTCTTGTTGGAATGAGCCTTTGTGATCATCACCGCCAGGTACGCTGCTAAATATCCAGTCATCTGCTGAACCTTCCCATATACCACCGGAACCATCAGGGGAAATTAAGGCAGGAACGCCGGTTGTGCCTGCAGCTCCTACGCCATCAAGTAAAGAATAAGCTCCAATTAATAAACCTTCGACGCCGGCCTTATTTGCTAAATTTTGTTGGGTAACTGGTCCGGTCAAAGGCTTATTTAAAAAGCTTTTATTACAGGCAATAATCGTAACTATTGCCATCGCTGAGAAAAATGCAATTATTACTTTATAATTTATAGTCTTCATTTTATTTTCTTTTAGCATTATTAAAAGTTTAAACTTACCCCTACTAAATATGATTTTTGATTGTTGGGATAGTTACCATAATCAATTCCGAAAGAAGCATTGGCTGCAAAACCCGGGTTAGCGCCATTAGAGGAACCAGCAGATTGCAATTCCGGATCCAAGCCACTATAGTTAGTAATGGTAAACAAATTCAAAGCCTGTATATACATCGTCATGCTATTCACACCAATATGTTTTAGTAAATTGGGTTTAAAATCATACGCCAATTTTACATACCGGCATTTAAAGAAAGATCCATTTTCTATAAAGTAGGAACTTGATGCATTAGCCGTACTTTGGTTTTCATTTGTTTCAAGTATAGGAACTTTAGCATTTGGATTACTTGGCGTCCAGGAATTATACAATGCGTCCTTACTTTTTGTTACAGGAAATGTTCCATAAAAATCTGTCCAGTACCTAACTTCATTATAATCATCGTTACCCTGAGAACCATAAAAGAAGGCGCTTAACGTCCAGTTTTTATACGTTACACCTAAATTTAAGCCATACGTAAAATCAGGATTTGGATTACCAATAGCGGTACGGTCATTTGCATTTATAGTATCATTTCCATCTATATCTGCAAATTCGAATCGTCCGGGAGCAGCATCAGGCTGAAAAGCAGATCCTTTAACCTGGTTGCTATCCTGGAATATACCTATCACTTTATAACCATAAAAGGATCCTAAAGGTTCTCCAGGCATATTTCTAACCAATTGGCCCTGGCGGGATGCTCCTACGTCAAAATAGCCAGGATTTGGAACTGCCAATACTTTATTATCATAATGAGTGAAATTAACACCAATATCAAATTTCAAATCTTTAGTAGCTGTTCCATGATAAGTAGCATTAATTTCAAATCCTTTATTTTCAATATCAGCACCATTTACAACCGGATAAGTGGCAAATCCAATTCCGGCAGCGGGAAAGCTGTATTGGAAAAGTAATCCGTCAACAGTCTTATCAAAATATTCAGCGGTAAAATCTAACTTATTTTTAAATAAGGTCGCATCCAGACCAATGTTGACAATTTTATCTTCTTCCCAGCTCGTCTTGGAATTTCCTACCTGGGTTTGCAAATAGCCCGGCACTGAAGAGTTACTGGTACCATTAATGTCGTAGAAGGAACTTTGTGTGCTTTGACCATACGCATTAAAAGGATTGGCGGGATTAACGTTCAAAACTGAACCTAATTTACCCCAACTACCTCTTAATTTCAGGTCGCTGATAAAGTCAATATTCTTCATGAAATCATACTGAGAAATTCTCCATCCTATAGATACAGAAGGGAAATTACCATAACGCACATCCGGAGCAAGTACAGATGCGCCATCTCTTCTAAACGTAGCACCGAGTAAATATGTATTATTAAAAGAATAATCCAGTCTGGCAAAAATTGAATACAGCGAAGTGGAGACAACCGGGCCGCCTGCATAATAACCATAAGTTTGGTTAACAATCTGTGCAGTACCATTATTAAGTGTCCAGAAATAAGGATCAGTAGCCAGGGTAGGACTATAATTATTTCTGGCACCTTCTACGCCTCTTGCATAAGTATTCTTGGCCTCCGATCCAACAAGAACTTTTAAAGAATGTTTTTGTGCAAAGACATTACTGTATGACAGGGTATTGGTCCAAAGCCACGTACTGCTGTACAGAGATCCTTCTGTAAAGCTGTTTGCCAGGTTATGGTTTTCAAATGACTCGTAAGGAGTAAAACCAAAATTGTAATAGTATTGGTTATCAACAGTACCACCGAAACTAGTACGTGCTGTAAAATGCCTGAACAGGTCAACCTCTGCAAATACGTTACCAATTATATCCCATGTGTTTCTTTTGTCTGTTCCTGACCTGTCTTGTCCTGCTACGGGATTACCCGCATTTCCAAGACCCGGACCATCGTAAGCTCCTGCATAATTACCGGCAATATCATGCACCGGCAAAATTGGTAAAGCACCATAAACTCCTGCAATTATACTATTTTCCCAAAGGTTAGGCACCTGGGGATTATCTTTATAAAAAACATAAGCGTTTTCCCCAATCCTTATTATATTTTTTATGGTCGTCATGGTGTTTATCCTAACAGAGTATCTTTTTAAATAGGTATTCGTTACAGTCCCTTGTTGATCGAGGTAATTTAATGAAAACATGTATGCGCTTTTATCAGTTGCCCCACTTGCACTAATTGTATGGCTTTGTTGTAAAGCCGGTTTGAATACTTCGTGAAACCAGTCTGTACCGGTTTTATTTGTTTTCGCAATAAAATAATCTGCTGCATGTGAAGGATCGAAAAAATATTTTGAAGGGTCAACAGCAGGATCTCCTGCGTTTCCGGTACCCCTAACGCCTGTAACCTGGTCACTGTATATATAGTCTGGTATAGTATAATTATCTCCATATAGGTCAGTTCCATCACCTACTTTTTGAGCCAATTGCATCATTTCCGGAGCATCAAGCAAGTGCAAAGGATTACCACTTATAGGTTTCTGTACTCCAACATAACCGTCATAATTAAGTGAAGTTTTTGCTCCCTTTCCTTTCTTTGTTGTTACAACAATAACTCCGTTAGAACCCTGCACACCATAAATAGCAGCAGATCCTGCATCTTTCAAAACCTGTATCGATTCTATGTCTGCAGGGTTTATGTCATGAAGGCTTGCCTGCACGCCATCAATTATGTACAAAGGATCATTATTTCCAAAGGAAGTAATGCCTCGTATATTTATCTGGGAGTTTGCGCCGGGTTGCCCGGAAGTTATAACCTGTACGCCAGCAGCCTGCCCCTGCAACATTTGATCGGGGTTACCGCTCGGGATGGCCTTTAAATTTTTTACGTCAACAACAGCTACTGCACCCGTAATATCCTTCTTTTTTTGTGCAGTATACCCTGTAACAACAATTTCATCTAATGAAGAAGTAGTTTCTGCCAGCTTGATGTCTGCTACTCCTCCTGTAACCTGGGATTCGATAGTAGTAAAGCCAACTGAAGAAACGATAAGTGTTGTTTTACCTGCGGGTAAATTAATTATGAAAGAACCGTCTGCATTAGATACTGTTGCCACGGTGGTTCCTTTAACTGTTACAGTTGCGAAGCCAATGGGCGTGCCATCCTTGCTATTTGTTATTTTGCCCGTCACGGGTTGCTGAGCAATAGCAGAAAAGCCCAGAATCAAAAACAAAAACATAGGTGCGCATAACCGCACAAAAAAGCAATCGATTTTTTGTCTCATAAGTAATAATAAAAAGGTGATAAAATAATAATATAGGACAGTTAAAATTAACAATTCATTGCATGCAGTCCAAAAAAAGTAGAAATTTTTTTAATGTGTAATTGTTACACTGTTCATTGTGTAATTTAAACACATTCACTCACTTAGAAAGTTTTAAAAATCTTATTGTTAACCATTTTTCACAGTCGAAATACCATTAAAAATTTAACACTTAGGTTTATCTATAAAAAGCTAGTGTAACACAATTTTCAAAACAACATCAGTAGCCGTTACGTACAAAACATCTTTCGTTTCATTAAAAGCGCAGTTAGAAGCACGCCGATTATAGACTCTTATCAACCCAATTAATTTTCCTTGCGGCGAAATAATATTTATACCATCCGGCCCTGCACTAAAAATGTTTCCGTACTTATCAATCTTAAATCCATCAGCACCTTGTTTTACAGTTGCTCTGGCCTTCAGTTCTGTTGCATCGAGTAAAACACTGCCACTTTTTATGTTTCCTTTATTATTTAAACGATATGCATACCATTTGCTATGAACATCATCGCTGCTTGCTACATACAAGATCTTTTCATCATTTGATAAAGCAATACCATTTGGTCGCGAAATAGAATCAATCAGCAAAGATGTTTTACCTGATGAATCAACTTTAAAAACACCTTCAAATTTTAATTCACGCAAAGGATCATCAGCACCTTTTGCCAATCCATAAATTGGATCAGTAAAATAAATTGTTCCGTCATGGCTAATCGTTATATCATTCGGGCTATTATATTTTTTACTATTATAGTTTGATGTAATTGCGGTGTAAGAAGCTTTCGGAGAATCCAGCGAACTATTCAATCTTCCAATCTGCCTGTTACCATCCTGGCAAATCAATAACCTTCCTTTGTTATCCAAAGTCAATCCGTTTGAACCAACCTCGCCTTCTCTTGGTTGTGTTCCTGTATAACCTGAAGGTGATAAAAACAGTTGAGTTGAATCGGCTTGCGTCCATTTATATATTTTATTGTTTGGAACATCAGAAAACAACAACATTTGTTTATCGGGAACCCAAACTGGTCCTTCTACCCATTTAAAACCTGTACCAATAATTTGTATCGTTGCGTCTTTACTAATAACATCTTTTGCACTACTATCGTATATTTCAATCGTTGCCACGGCACTGTCTTTTGTTGTTACAGCCGTTGCTGTGCTATTGTTGTTGTTACAACTTAAAATAATAATAATAGCAAAATACAGGCAGAGCAATCGTTTTATATTTTTCATTGAAGAAATTTTACTTGTTATTATAAATACACACATGCGCTTTTATTAAAGCCTCATTGGCATTTTGTTGATGAATTTTTATGTTTGGGTTAATTGTACTTAAAGCAGATGTATACAAGTCCATCAGAACATCATCAGCAACTATTATCACTGATTGACAACAAATAGCACTTACCTCATTTCCTATTAACAATCCACTTAAATGATGATAATTTTCTTCAGCAGAATATTTTTTAAATAGTTGGTTGGTTCTAACATGAAATGACGCATTCAAAACGTTATTCTTTGCTCCATCTTTTACACCTTCTATAAAACTCTTATTATCACTCATAACATTCTTAACAACAGATTTTGCGAGCAAGCTTTTTGTTGACAAAAGATCAAAGAATTCGCCGGTTATGTATGTTTTAAAATCAACAGCAATTTTATTTTTCACAACAACATGTTTTGAATGTGTCCCTGGAAAAATAACCAACGTTTCTTCATCACTCAAATCACACCCAATTAAAATAGTTTCTTCTCCACGCATCACATCATTTTTAGTTTGCAAACCTGATACAAGTAAGATAGGATGTTTACAAAATTCATCTGCAACAAAATGATCTGTTATTAAATTTTCACCTGATAAATTAAAAGGAGCATTCGCATAGCTCAATTCTTTCATTCCAATGGTTGATGAAGCCATTCCTGAAATAATTACCCGCACATCTTTCACAATAGCGACAGGCATTTTTTCAACATTCGATTGAATAAAACTTCGGTAAAAATTCGCTCGTACATTTTCAGGTTTGCGTATGGCAATCCATTCATTATGTATTGCATTAACTCCCTCATTAGTTGAGATTTCATGCAACACTTTCATCTTTTCAATATCAACTAACCGCAGGCGAAAAGAACTCGTTCCCCAGTCACAACTTAATATGTATTTTGATTTATTCATTAATACCAACACGTTCTACTTTTCCAACTAAAAAAATATAACTCATTGCGCCAACCAATGCCAGACAGCTAATAAAAATTAAAGCAGGTGCAAAGTTTCCATTCTCTGCTAAATGACCAATTACAATCGGAATTGTTATACTTGCAAGCCCGCCGAATAAATTAAATGTTCCGCCTGTTAAACCTAATAAATTTTTTGGTGCCAGCAACGATACAAAAACCCATGTTATTGAAGCGAACCCATTACCAAAAAATGCTAGTGCCATAAAGAAAATAACGATACCCGGTTGCGTAACATAATTGGCAAATACAATGCTCATTGATAAAAGCAAACCTGTTATTATCGGCGCCTTTCTTGCTACCGCAGCAGACACATTTTTTCTAACTAAATAATCTGATAAAAACCCTGACAATAATATACCTGTAAATGCAGCAATAAAAGGAATCGCCGTATAAAATCCCGATTGAATAAAGTCCATCTTTCTATAATCAACCAAATATTTTGGGAACCATGTTAAGAAAAAACTTGCAGCACCGCCCAGGCAAAACTGTCCGATATAGATGCCCCATAATTTTCTTTGTGATAATACAATAATCAAATTGCTCCATTTAAATTTTGTACGTTCAACATTATTTACATCACGATTAAAAACGCCGCCACCTTCTTCTATGTATTTCAACTCATCATTACTTACGCGCTTGTGTTGCGATGGTGAACGATACAAAAAATACCAAATAAACCCCCATATAATTCCAACTATACCTGTTATAAAAAATAAACCCCGCCAACCTGTTTTTGCTTCAACAAAAAATAAAACCGGTGCTAAAAAAGCAAGCCCTAAAAATTGACCTGATGTATAGGTTGCGATCGCCGATGCTCTTTCTTTTTCGGGAAACCAGCTTGTTACAATTTGATTGTTCATCGGGTAAGAGGGTGCTTCAAATGCGCCAATTAAAACACGCAATAAAATCAATGTAAAAAAGCTATACGTTAGCCCTAAACAAAACGTCGCAACACTCCAACCAATCAACGTAATACAATACAAAATTCTCGTTCCAATTCTGTCAACTAAAATACTGCCCGGTATCTGCAGGGATGCATACGTCCATGCAAATGCAGAAAAAACATAACCCATTTTTATGTTATCAAATTGCAGTTCTTTTTGCACCATCAAACCCGCAACAGAAATATTACTTCTGTCCATGTAATTAATTACTACGTTCACAAAAATCATGGCAAGAATTCCATACCTGACCTTCGATTGATTCTTCATAAGCAACTGCAATCATCGTATTGATACGATTTGTTTTTTATGTTACCGGCAATAGTTTTTATCTCGTGCATTATGTTTTTAAAGGTCTCTATAAATACCGCAATATTTTTATGTTATCAGCTGCAGCGTGTCATGGCATCGTCCCCTGTGTCACTCCCTTGTACTGCATATTTTCATGGCGACGTATGTTTTAATTTCAAATCACCATTCTGCAACACTTCCATCTTCATGAAACCACCACGGGTTTTTCCAGTTATGACCGACCTTCGCCATTTCAATTACTTTCTCTTCATTAATATTTATTCCCAAACCAGGCTGCGATGGAATATTTACAAAACCATTTTCATACTTAAACACCGATGCATCTTCTAAATAATCCAGCAAATCATTTCCGGTGTTATAATGAATGCCCAAACTCTGTTCCTGTATAAATGCATTATGGCAAGTTGCATCAACCTGCAAACAAGCAGCTAAAGCAATCGGGCCAAGCGGGCAATGCGGCGCTGCTGCAACATCGTATGCTTCAGCCATTGAAATAATTTTTTTGCACTCAGTTATTCCGCCTGCATGTGACAAATCAGGTTGAATTATATCAACACAACCATCTTGTAACAATTGTTTAAAATGCCAGCGACTAAACATGCGTTCACCTGTCGCAATTGGTATAGAAGTTAATTGCGCAATCTCTTTCAACGCTTCATTATTTTCCGGCAACACAGGCTCTTCTATAAACATTGGATGATATTGTTCCAACTCTTTCGCTAATACTTTTGCCATTGGCTTATGCAATCTTCCATGAAAATCAATTCCAACTTCAACACTCATTCCAACAGCTTCCCGTAAAGCCGCAACACGTTGCAATACACGATCAATCTTTTCATAAGAATCTATGTATTGCATTTCATTTGTTGCATTCATTTTCACAGCAGTAAAGCCTTGTTCTTTTGCAAGCCTTGCAGCATTGCCAATATCATTTGGCCTGTCACCACCAATCCATGAATACACACGCATTTTATCTCTCGTTTTTCCGCCAATCAATTGATAAATGGGCGCATTAAAATATTTTCCTTTTATGTCCCACAATGCCTGGTCAATGCCTGAAATAGCGCTCATTAATATTGGGCCGCCACGATAAAAACCACCACGATACATCGTATTCCAATGCCCTTCAATATCCATCGAATCTTTACCAATTAAATTTTGCATCAGTTCATCAACAGCAGCTTTTACAGTTGCAGCTTTTCCTTCAATAATTGGTTCACCCCAACCAGTAATTCCTTCATCTGTTTCAATTTTTAAAAACAACCAGCGCGGAGGAACTATGTATAATTGATATGATATGATCTTCATAATTTATATTGATTGATTTGCTGCAAAGCTTCTTTTACAGCGGCTTCAATAGCTGTATAATTTTTGGATGCAATCATTTCTTTTGTAGCCAGCCATGTTCCGCCCACAGCAATTACATTTTTCATTTTTAAATAATCATTCATGTTAGTAATGTTCGTGCCTCCCATTGGTATAAAATGCAAATTCAGTTGTTCATACGGCCCTAACATAGCTTTTAAAAATCCTGTTCCTCCAAGTTGCGCAGCAGGAAATAATTTTAATATTGAATAACCAAGATTGTATGCGGTTTCTATTTCAGAAGGCGTCATCACCGCAGGAATGAACGGAAAATTTTGCGCTTTTGCTTCCTGGCAAACATCAATATTTAAACCTGAACTCAAGCCAAACTTGGCACCTGCATTTATTGCTTTTTTCAAATATTCAATAGTTAATAAAGTGCCTGCACCCAATTGCATTTCAGGAAATTTTTTACCAATGAGTTCAACACATTTTGCAGCTGCATCTGTGCGAAAAGTTATTTCCATTGTATTCAAACCTGCATTTAAAAATGCTTCTGCAATATGTACTGCATTATCGGCATCATCAATAGTTACAGCAGGCAATATTTTTTGTTTTAAAGCTTCCGTTAATACATTCATGTCATTTATTTTTTACAAACACAATTTTTGCGAGTGTGAATTTATTGCGTTTATCTGTTGTTTTAAATCTGAAAGAAATTGTTTCATTCAATTCATTAATATTAACCTCACCGGCTTTTTGTGTTTGAAATTTTTCTGTTGATGAAGAATATGCATCTATCCAACCAGATATCTGCGTTTGTGTTTGCCAAACTGAAAACTGTGCCGCATCAGTCCCTTTATCAAAATTTATATAAACAGAGTAGTTGCCAGCAGGTATATCTTTAAAATAAAATTTCAATAAAGATTCATCGCTGATAGTGTAAAACATTTTCTTCGCAGGCCCATCCCATTTAGCATATACACTCATATTTTCATCCATTGCAGAAGGTGTTATCTGCGGATAAAATTCTAACGTATCTGGTATAAAAATTTTTGTGTTATCATTTGATGGAATAACAGTTTGCGCATTATTCCTGTCGCAATAATAATAGCTTACTGAAGTATAATCAGATGGAAATAAATTATGCTCAGGCCCGTGTTCAATTGTTTGCAATAAAGATGTGTTGAATGAAATTTTATCATTTATAAAATACCGGTAACCGCCTGTTCCTGACAACGCAGTTGAATAACCTAAACAACCGGAAAGCGGTAAACTCATCGCATCGTTCCAACGATCAAGCAAGGCATACCAGCCGCCATTAAAAAAGTCTTCGGAACCTGTTCCATGAAATCGTGTTTCGCCATCAACAACTGTTGAATCATCACCCTCAGAAAATAAAGTCATTCCAGGTTTTAAACCTTGTGCCTGTAAAACAACACCTGCAAAATGGCCTTTGCCTTTTACATCAAGCATGGTATAGGGTTTGCCGGTTTGCACAGGATTTTCACGATTCCATGTTGCATAAAATTTGCCTTCTGTTGCAGCATCTCTTTTTTTATTTTGAACAAACACTTTGGTTGTAAGTGCAACATTATTTAATTCAACATTCGTTGTTGCCTTTCTGTAAATCAATTCAATTTTTGCCGATTTATCATACGGCATCGGAAACCATGAATAATGTATTTTTCCGTCGCTGCCAACCATCAAGCCCTGCATAGAAGCTTTGCCAAAAGCATAACCAAAATAATCTGCAAGCGGACAATAGATAGCAGTTTGTTTATCATCATCCCATGTTATTTTTAAATCAATATTCTTTGCAATTGTATCTAATGTTGACTGCGAGATAATTTCAAAGCCTGTAATACGCCCTGCCGTTGTAGAATTGAACGCTGTTATGGTTTCACTGGGTTTTATGATAAACTGTTTTTTTGATTCAGTAAAAACAACATCAGTATTTTTTAAAACAGATAATGGTTCTTTCCACGCTGCTTCAATTTTTTTTAATGCCTCTTTTTCATCATCATTAAATGGTAATGCAAAATTTTTTATTGTTGTTGAAGCATCATACAATCTATACCCAATTTGATGAAACTGAGTGTTCTTTCCTTTAAAAACAATCCTGCAAAATTTGCTAAATGGAATCGGCAAATAACAATAGTAGCCACCAAGTTGGTTACTGCAAAGCGGCGCAACAAATGGATATACTTTACCTGAAAACAAATCCATATAACAAATAGAAAAAGATTTTTGCAAAGTATCATCAATATAAAAATCGAGTGTATCAGCAGACGGAGTTGGCGTCCAGATTCTGTTAATAACACCCGGGCCTTTTTGCTCAAAAATCACTAAGGAGCTATCAACATTTCTTCTTATAAAAGAATAAGTACCGTTAAAGCCATCATCATTTCCACCGGTTCTGTCGTATGTTGAAACTTCAGCGCAAAATGTGTTCTCTTCATATTTTGGCAAAGAAGAAAAATCATAGAATTGTTTCAGGAAATATGCAACATTTAAAGCATTCTTATTGCTTTGTGAGAATGATAATGATGACAACGCAATAAAAAAAACCAGCAATGAATTTCTTCTTCTTGTCATTATTTGGCCAATGTAATTTTTATTTTATTATGATTGATGCGCTAAGTTTTTCATCAGTACTATTACCTCCAACAACAACAGAATAATTGCCACTGTATAATTTCCATGTATTCGTTGCATCATTCCATTTTTTCAATTCTGATAATGCAATTGAAAATGATGCGATACCTTCTTCATTTATCTTTAAAGAAAGTTTTTTAAACGCTTTCAACTCTTCAAGTGGCATATCATTTTGTTGCGGGTAATGTATGTAAACCTGTGCAACTTCGTCACCATCATAATTACCGGTGTTCTTTATTTTTAGGCTGAATGAAATGCTGTCTTTTGTTACAACAGGTTTAGTTATCCATGTATAATCAAACTTTGTATAACTCATTCCAAAACCAAAAGGATATTCAACAGCACCATTAAAATAGCGATAGGTTCTGCCCTTCATTGCATAATTATTATATGCCGGCAATTCATCAATCGAAGTATAAAATGTAACCGGCAAATGACCAGATGGTGAAACTTTCCCCAATAAAATATCTGCCAAAGCATTGCCGCCTTCTTCACCCGGGTACCATGCAAGAACAATAGCATCTGCATATTGTTCAACCTCTTTTACGTCAACAGCGCTGCCTGCATTTATAACAAGTATGATTGGATTCTTTGTTCCTTTTCTCAACGCTTTTAAATAAGCAATATGTGCAGGCGGCAAGCTTAATGTTTTTCTATCTGCGCCATATTCCGAAAGAAACGCATCACCTTCCTCGCCTTCATAAACAGGCGTTAAACCTAAACATGCAATTGTAAGATTTGCATTGCCTGCAGCCCATATTCCGCCAAACTTTGTGGTGTCTTTATAATCGCAACCCATATCGTATTCAACACGTGTTCCAACACCAACGGCATTTACAATTCCTTCAACAAAATTCACGGTATGATCACTTACTCCGTGATAACTTCCCAGCAATGCATCAAGCGATGAAGCATTTGGACCAACAATCATTAACTGAGGATATTTTTTTAGATCGAGCGGAAGGATATTGTTATTATTTTTCAATAACACCATGCTTTGTTGCGCCATTGTTCTTGCAAGCAAACGATGATAAATATTAGCAATACTATCTGCTTCATAAGTTTTATAAGGTGATGTTGCTGCATCATTAAAGAAGCCAAGTTTTATTTCTGTGCGAAGAATATGTGCCAATGCACTATCAACATCTTCTTTTGTTAGCAATTTTTGATCAATGGCTTTCAATACATCATTTTGCAGGACGCCGCCGCATTCAAGATCAACACCAGATTTAATTGCAGCCGCAGCAACTTCAACAGTTGTAGGATATGTTTTATGACTTTTATAAATATCATCTAAAGCCCCGCAATCAGTTACAACATGTCCCTGGAAATTCCATTCTTTATGCAGGATATCATGCAATAAAGTTTCGCCTGAACAACAAGGCTCGCCATTAACGCGGTTATAGGCACACATCACTGATTCAACATTTGCATCAACTAATTTTTTAAAAGCATATAAATATGTTTCGCGCAAATCTTTTTCATTAACAATTGCATTAAAACCATGACGTTCACTTTCCGGCCCGCTATGTACGGCAAAATGTTTTGCGCAGGCAGATGCCTTTAAATGCAAAGGATCGCTACCCTGGATTCCCTGCACAAAAGCAGTTCCCATTGTGGCTGTTAAAAATGGATCTTCACCATACGTTTCTTGTCCACGCCCCCAACGCGGATCACGAAAAATATTGATATTGGGACTCCAGAATGTTAAGCCCATATATTGAAAATGATTACCGCTTTGCGATGCAAGATTATACTTCGCTCTTGCTTCTGTTGAAATTGCGTTTGCGCATTCTTTCAATAAATCATTATTAAAACTGGCAGCCATTCCAATTGCCTGTGGAAACACTGTTGCGTTGCCTGCCCTTGCAACTCCATGCAAGGCTTCATTCCACCAGTTGTATGCCGGAATTCCCAAACGATCAACAGCCTTACTTTCATAACTAAGCAAAGAAATTTTTTCTTCAAGTGTAAGCTGATGCAACAAATCATTTACTCTTGTTTCCATCGGCTGCGAAGCATCACGAAATACCTGCTTCTGTTGTGCAAAAAGATTTACAGAAATTAAAGCCAAAGAAGTAAAGACAAATATTTTTTTCATGACATGCTTTAATGGATGACAATAAACCCAAAGCTCATTTTTTATTTTATCAGATATTACCCAACTGATGTTTGGTCAATTCATTCTCAACATTCCCAGTGTTTAGTGTTGATGCAGGTTCAAATAACATTACAGATACTTCTTCATCAGCAACAGGCTTATGTTCAACACCACGTGGTACAATTAAAAATTCATTTTCATTTACAGTAATTGTTCTATCCCGAAACTCCATTTTAAAACTTCCTTTCAACACATAAAACAATTCATCTTCGTTATCATGTTTATGAAAAACGAACTCACCTTTAAACTTTACAAGCTTTACCTGTTGGCCATTTAATTCACCTGCAATTCTCGGGTTCCAATGATCATGAATGAGCGAAAGTTTTTCATTGATGTTTACCTTATTCATAATTATTTATTTAGGTTTTGTTGCTGATGCATACAACTTACTCAATGCATCTTTATCATCACTATTAAACTGAACAGAAAACAACCATGGCCCATCCAACTGGCCAATCTTGATCAATATATGATTCCAGCCTTCATTCAGTGCAAGCGGGATTTTTTTTGGGTCAGTCATACCTGATCCATATATCTTCCTGTCTTCAAAAATTTCATCAGAGTTTACATATACTTTTACGCCATCGTCTGAACGCAAACTCATTGTAAGTTGTGAAGTATCCATTGTTTTTGATGCATGAATCCAGAAGCTTGCGTACTCAACAGAATTAGTTCCGGGATTAGTGCCAGAAACACGTTCTACCGTTTCTAAATAATTGTTCGCATCCAATGCTTCATTCTTTAAAACAGAACCTTGTGAACGTGCACGGCTACCTTCTGTACCGGGAACACCAATGCGAAAGAAATCGAACAAACCATCGCCTGATGAAGTTGCTTTTGTCCATACCCGGTTACCAATTTTATCATCAGTATTTGGGTTTGCTTTCACTTCATCACCAATAAAATCTTTATCTAAAATCTTCGGATATTTTTCACCTTGAAAAGAACCAAGCAATAAAGCCTGGTTTAAAAATCCAGCACCATCAAAACCATTATTATATCTATCAATTGGCGCGGTTTCTTCAACACCAAGATTTGCAAACAAGCTCCTGAACAATTTTAATCTTTTGTCTGAACGCACATCAGGCAACAGCGTTGTTATAATAATTTTCCCGCCTAACGTATCTCTTGCAATCATCACAGGTTGCCTTGCATCATCACCATTATCCATAAACCAGCGGCGTGAAAATACATTCGTAACAATCAGCTTATTGCTTTCATCAACCATTGGTCCGCTTAATGTTTGATAAACAATATTCTTATCAGATTGATCCTGAAAATATAAATCTGCCAACGCAATAGAAGCTGTTTCAATCGCTTTTCTATCTGCATATAAAGCACCTGCAGTTTGATTATTTAAGTTTATACTTTGAGGTAAAATTGCGTTGATGTTCCTAACGTTATTTGAATCAACCCAGATAAAAACAGTGCCTTTATTTTTTAAGGTTGAAAGCATTTGATTTTTAGCTTCGGCAATTCTATCATTACTTAATGAGGCACCATCAACAACAAGTAAGGTGTTATTACTTTTTTCTGTTGATGTGATGCCTGCTGATTCAAGTGCTTTATGTAAATTACTTTGTTCATCACCTAAAAAATTTATTTGCTTAATAGTTGCTTTTGGTGGTGATGGAAGTTTTAATGTTGTATCACGATGATCATATTTGCAAGGCAAAGCGCCGGATGGATTATATGCTGCTTTCACCGCTTCAAATACAGCCGTTGTTTTATAAAATGGCTGTGTTGAATCATAACCCGAGTTGAAGTTAGTAACATAAGGCGGCAAATGTTCCGGTTGCATGCCCGGCACACCTTCTTCATATTTCCCAAAATAAATGCCATCTGTTAACGAAGCTTTTTTTGAATCAGCAACACCTAACGGAATTGTTTCGAAACATATATTTGAAATTGTAAACACACTCGTGAACGCTGATATTTTTCTTTGTTCTGTAAGATACCAATACGTTTCTATTGCAATTCCTTCCTGCATGCCCGTTCGGTTTTCATAAGAGCGTTCGCCATTGTAAGCAGAGAATACTGCAGGTGAACCCCATATCATACTACCACCCTCACCAATACCAAAAGGCTTATCTTTTGGCGCCTGCCTATTCCAATCCTGTGGTTTGCCATAATGGTAAATGTATGTAGGCAATCTTCCATGAAAATCACCATCGCCATCACTTGATATCCATGGGCGTGTTGGATCTAATACTTTAATCCTGTCTGAAAGCTTTACAACATTATCAATAACAGGATCCCAATATTGCCGGGGATTTCCATTCCACCACAATGCAGATAATACTTCATTGGCAATACTCCACCCAAATATGCTTGCATGGTCTCTGTCGCGCAACACCATGTTATCAATGTGATCATTAAAACGCTGCCATGTTTCCGGCGCATAATAATTTATTTGCATCGTGCTTGCATAAATCTCGCTTTCTTCTAAAATTGCGATGCCCATTTCATCAGCTAAATCAAGATAAAATTTCGGGCGAATGTTTGCATGTAAACGTATTGCATTTCCATTTACATCTTTTATTGCTTTATACCACGACCATGCATAACGACGAGTTAAATAAGGCACGCCTAACAAATGACCAGATTCACCGCGCAATTGATATGGTTTTCCATTCAGCGTAACCTGCGTGCCTTGTATACCCCATTGCCGCCAGCCAAAACGCTCATAAAACCTGTCTTCTGTTATATTGTTTTGCTTGATATCAAGCACCAATGCATACAGGTTTGGTGTTTCAGGTGTCCAGTATTTTAATTCATTGCTGATAGGTTTTGTAAGCGTGATAGTAGTTGTCATTCTTGCACCAATAGTACCACTTACTGATATGATTAATGCAACAGGAGAACATAGCTCCCACTTAGGTTCCGGCGCTGATAAAACAGATGTATCTGCTTTGTTTATCCATGGAAGTATGTTGCCACCGATTGTAAAATTCTGTATTACTCCTGTGCTGTTGGTAATGGTTAGTTCCATCTCCAAGATGCCTTTATCAACCAATGGTTTTACATAAATACTTTGCACTCTTATATCAGGCAAAGCCTGCAAAAAAACATCCTGCCAAATGCCAACCATTTGTTCTGTCCACGGAGAACCGCTTGGATATGTAAATGCGCCAAACATGCCCGGTACATTAAATAAATTTTCCTGTCGTACACCAATCAATAATGTATCGGGTTTATCATCATCATTTACAAAATCCGTAATGTCTGCTTCAAAAGGCAATGCGTTGTCAAAATGTTCAGCAACCTGTTTGCCATTCACGTACACTTGTGCGTTGCCGGCTATCGCTTCAAAATGCAAAATCAATCTTTTGTTTTTCCAGTTTGACGGAACTGTAAATGTTCTTCTTAACCATCCCATTCTTGCTTTATCCCATTCTTCAGGATAGGATGGATATGTTTTGCCGCCGCTATATGTGAATGCATTTATATTCCATGGTGAAGGAATTTTTATTGGTGTTGATGACCAGCCATTAGCTTTTGCTGCCGGCAATAAAGGGACACCGTTTTTTAGATCATAGTTTCCAGGTAGAGAAACAGGCTGAAACTGCCATGAACCATTCAAACATATTTCATCTCGATTAGGTTTTTCAACAGGTTTTATCAAGCCTTCCTGCGGAGCAAATTTTCTTGTGAAGGTTACACCATTTTGTTGTGCAAATAATGAAGCATGAATAATTGCAATAACAAATACAGAGGCAATGATCGTTATTATGTTCTTCATAAAATGACTATCATTTTTTTACACTGTCAAGTTCCTTTTCAAACTCAGTAACGTGTGGACCTCTATTAATCAACGCCTGCCTTTCAGTATCATCTTTAATCCAGCGATACACCCATGAAATACCCGGCTGTTGCATAAAATAATCATGACTCTGATAGATCGGATCGTTCATCGCTTCATCAAGTGTAATGAATGTATATCCTTTTTGTTTTAATGCTGCAATCAATATATCTATATAATCCGCATTCAACAAAACATCATGCATCAAATAAATTTGTTGTATATCCCGGCCCTGTTTATTGCTGGTTATGCTTTCGATGTAATCAAAATATTCAAGTGTTTTTTTAATGAATGCATCACCGATCCTCTTCGCATCCGCATTCATATTATGCAACTTATAATACGCATATAATTCAGTAATCATCCAATCTTCACTATGTACAGTAAATGGCGTAATGATATAATGATGCTTATTTAAAAATGCTTCAGCCTGGATATGTTGTGTTGAATCTTTACCCAGATCATTATACGGAAAGCGGAAATATTTTTCTTCTTTATTATATTTTTTTGACAGCGTTTTTGATATAGTCTCGCCTTTTAATACTTCCGTTTTAAAAGAATCAACTCCGATTGAAGAATACATTGCATGATTGAATCCATGATTGCCAACAGTTACATTTTCATCCTTTATCCAATCGTTAAACAGGCTTAGATTTTTCGATATTGCATCAGTTGAAAATATTCTTGCTTCATTTATAAAAGCTGTTACCGGCAAATGCATCGAATCAATCTTATCCAACAAACGATGTTGAAAATTTTCACTGTTGTATAATGCTGAATTAGGAACATCATCAATCGTTATGGCAACTTTTTTTTGCGCTGAATTTTTTATACAAAACAGCAATACAACCAATATAAATCCTGTTCGCTTCATTACATTAATTTGTTCCAAATAAATTCAGATTCACATCATAAAAAACCAATACCCAATCATCTCCTGTTGGCGGATCAATGCCATAACGATCTCTTGTTTCACAAGTACCAATTTTTATAACTTCTCCTGTTCGCGGATTATACCAGTTCATGCGCATCGGCTTGCCTGAGATTGCTTTTGCGTTCATTTCAAAACTCTGGCCTTCTGGTATATAAACAACATAACAACTGCTGTCGCTTGCACGCGCCGCACAGATATAATCTTTTGAACCAAAATTTTCTCTTCCTTTTGTTATAGTATTATTTGTTTCATCCGGAATAAATTTTTGCCATGGTAATTTTTCAAACAATTTAAAGCAATAAGAAACCTGTTGCATTCCTTGCGTGTTCATTAAAGGCTTCCAATTTTTAAATGAGTAACATTGGTTATACATATCTCCCGAACTAAATGAAGTTCCCGCGCAACCACTTAACAAACCATCATACATTTTACGTCTTATCCATTGATAATTTTCATTATCAGCAAAATGAGGAACATCCTGTTCATAGCTTTGATCAAGCTGCATTATCATTCTGCCTTTGTTATGATGAGACAATTCTGATTTATATTGCGGGCCTCTTTCAAACAACACAGATTCCGTCCACACATATTCGCCATCCACATCAATATATTTACTAAAAGGTTTATTGTCTGTTGACCAAACAGAACCTCTGTTCATATCAAAATGTCCCGTCCACAAATGATCTTTATCAAACTCCTTCATGCCTTCTATTAAATTATTTACATAAGCAAACAATTCGCCACTGCAATTATTATCGCCACCTAAAACCCACATAATATTGTTTGTGTTTTGATAACGCTTGCCAAGAAACTCACCATATTTTTTCATTTTAAGCGTATCATTTTTTCCATTTAATAATTCATTCCACCAACCTTGTGAAGCATCTTCGGTATAACCCATATAACATGGCAGCACCATCACAAAAAAATCTTTTTGTTCAGCCATTTTAAAAAATCGGTCTGCATGTTCAAAATATTTTTCATTTGGTGTTGAAAAATCCCATTGTACATTAAACGGAGAAACGCCTTGCCAAAAAGGTGGATTGCCCGTCATTTGAGAAGGTGCATTACAAATAATTCCTGTGATAACTGTATTAAAACCTTTTTGTTTTATGCTGTCAAGAAAAGCCGCTTCATCTTTTTCAGAAAGTGCCTGAATTAAAGCCCAGGCAGAAAATTCTTTAATCAAAAACGGCTTGTTGTTTCCATCAGCAAGATATGTTTTGCTTTCACTAAGTTTTAAGGGAAATACAGTTTGTGCATTTATAGAAATACATGATCCAAAAAATAAAATTGCCAATAATGGCCTTGTTAAGTATATCAGTTTATAAGGCATATTATTTTTATTAAGATTATATTCTTAAAAGCGCCAGCAATCTATTGTAGCATACACTTATTACGATGTTCATCAGTTTGGCGCAATGGGCAATACAATATTACTATAGTATTTAAATAAATGCAACTGCGTGCAAGCAGTAATTCAATATTGTACTATTACTACAGTATAATAAATTAATTAAAAGAGGATTTTAAAATCTGCTGTATATAATCGTGCATATTACCAGAGGATATCCATTGTATATCCTTATCTTTTTTAAACCAGGTTAACTGTCTTTTTGCGTATTGTTTTGTATTTGTTTTGATTTGGGCAATGGCTTGCGGCAATATTATTTTTTCATCTAAAAAATCAAAAATTTCTTTATAGCCTACGGTTTGCAAAGCATTCATATTTTTATATGAATACAAAGATTTTACTTCTTCAACTAAACCCTGTTGTATCATTTCATCAACACGGTGTTCAATATTTTCATGCAGTTGTTGTTTTGATAAATCAATTCCAATCTTGCTAATATAGAATGGCCGCTGAACTTTTTTATTTTTCCTAAAATCAGTTATTGATCTTCGTGTTGATGTTATTACTTCTAAAGCACGCATTAAGCGCTGCGGATTTTTTTGTTCTGCCTGTTGCCAGAAAAACGGGTCTTTATTTTTAAGCTCTTGCTGCAACCATTGCAAACCCTCTTCTTTATAATTTTTTATTATCTCATTGCGCACTGACAGGTCAATTTCCGGTATTTCATCAAGCCCTTCGCAAAATGCTTTTATATACATGCCTGTTCCGCCAACCATTATTGCAGTATCATTTTCTTTAAAAATTTCATCGGCAGCTTTTAAGGCATATTCTTCAAAAACCTGTGCATTTACCGTATCATGTATAGAATGGGAATTAATAAAATAATGGTTGATAGAATGCAGTGCTTTTTTTGATGGTTTTGCCACACCAATATTTAATTCTTTATAACACTGTCTTGAATCTGCAGAAATAATGGATGTTTTAAAATGCTCTGCAAGCTGTAAAGAAATATCTGTTTTCCCCGATGCTGTTGGGCCAACAATTATAATAACTGTTTTCTGCAATTTCATTCAAGCCTAAATTAATACATGACTTGTAACATCGCTTTCCGTAATTATTTTGCCTGATAAAATTACAAGCCTTTCTACCACGTTCCGCAGTTCGCGTATATTGCCAGACCAGTTATGCCTTTGTAATGCATCAACCGCTTTTTTATCAATTTCTTTTTTTGCCTGCCCGTAATCTTCTGCAATGTCTTCAAGAAACTTATCTATTAATAACGGCACATCTTCTTTACGTTCATTAAGCGATGGTACATGAATAAGAATAACATTCAGGCGATGATACAGATCAATACGAAAATTTTTCTCTTCAACTTCTTTTAAAAGATTCTTATTGGTTGCCGCAATTACCCGCACATCCACATTAATTTCTTTATCTCCGCCAACTCTTGTAATTCTTCCTTCCTGCAAAGCCCGCAACACTTTTGCCTGCG
>Ga0206952_10063_pt1 | contig 35086 bp, 34 predicted proteins | sample Alteio_BWOrgHeat_39_FD_152966 | JGI IMG/M metagenome (GOLD analysis project Ga0206952, IMG submission 152966) | Enriched cells from forest soil in Barre Woods Harvard Forest LTER site, Petersham, Massachusetts, United States -... | ecosystem: Environmental > Terrestrial > Soil > Temperate forest >... | reverse complement strand
AATTTTTACGTTGGCTATCATCACAATTTCTTTTTCTTAAACATGTTTTCAGGAACCGATTTTATAATCTTCATTATCCATTTCCAGAACCATTTTACATATACAACATTTTGATTTTTTCTTATTGCTTTTTCAACTGCATCCGCAACCTGTTCTGTACTTGCTGTAAGCAAAGGTGGTAAATTTAATTCAGCCGTCATTTTTGTATTTACAAAACCCGGCAAAACTGTTACTACATGCACGTTATCATGATAAAGCTTATTTCTTAATCCTGATAAATACGCAGTAAAGCCAGCCTTAGCACTACCGTAAATATAATTGCTTTGTCTTCCTCTTTCACCTGCAACAGAACTTATTCCCACAATAGTCCCGCTTTTTTTTGCAGCATACTCTTCAGCAATAATATTTAAAATTGAAACGGCGCCGGTGTAATTACTGTTAATCATTTTTGATGCTTCCTGCCAATCTTTTCCCGCAGTTATATTATCACTCATATATCCAAATACGCAAATGGTAATATCTGGTTTGACAGACAATGATTGATAAAAAAAAGCATGCGAAGCAAAATCTGTTGCATCAAATTCGTGAATTGTACAGGCAACATTATACCGTACAGAAATATCTGATTGTAATGCCTGTAAACGATTTGAATTCCTGGCTGCGAGTTGAATATTATTTCCTTTCTCAGCCATTTTACGTGCAATGGCAACAGCCATATCCGAGGTTGCTCCTAACAATAAAACTGTTGACATAATTATAACTGGGGAGTTAATAATAAACGATCCGATTGAATAGAGCGGATCTTTCCCTTGGGATTATATGTATTTAAAATTTGCTTAAACTCATTTAATCTTGGATAACCTGCTGTTAATACTTCGGGCTTCATGCGCGCATCTTTGCTCATGTATAAACGGCCGCCGTAATTCAGCACTATTTTATCCAGTTCATCAAGAAACTTAAACAAACCATCTCTAACAGGAAAATCAAGTGCTAATGTATAACCTTCTGTTGGAAATGATATTAAGCTTTCCTGTTTACCAAACACTTTTAATACAGCAAGAAAAGAACCTAATCCTTCATCGCTGATGCGATTGAGGATTTCAACAAGCCCTTGCTTTGCTTCAAGCGGCAATACAAACTGGTATTGTATAAATCCTTTTTTCCCATAGCCCCGGTTCCAGTTTAAAATTGCATCAAGCGGATAAAAAAATGGTTCGTAGCTAACTACATTATTAATTTCTTTTTTAAAGTTTTTTCCATAATACAAAAAATTAAAAAGCTTTACTGTAAAGCTGTTCAAAACCCATGATGGAAGATTGATTGGAAACGGAATACTTTTTTTTGCCGGTAACTTTAATGGATCAGATTTATATTTTTCAGGCAACTCATCAACCTTTGCATGTTCACCTAAAATAAGAATGCTTCTTCCAAATTGTTTACCTTTTTTTAAGCAATCAATCCATGCAACAGAATAAGTATAATGATTGTATTCATCAAACAAACGAATAACTTCATCTAAGTTTTCTGCTTTAACCTGTTTTTGTTTTATGTACGAAGTTTCAATTTTTTTCAACCTGAATTTTATTCTTGTTATTAAGCCTGTTAAGCCCATTCCGCCGCAGGTTGCTTCAAACAATTGGGTGTTTTGAGAAGGTGAACAAACAGTTATCGTTCCATCAGCCAATATCAATTCCATCTCCACAATATGATTGGAAAAAGAACCATCAATGTGATGATTTTTTCCATGAACATCACTGCCAACAGCGCCGCCAACAGTAATAAATTTTGTGCCGGGAGTTACAGGAAGAAACCATCCTTTGGGAACAATAAATTCTAAAATTTTATCAAGAGTAAGTCCGCTTTGACATTCTAAAATACCGTTTGTTGTATCAAAAGAAAGCACTTTGTCATACTTTAAAGTATTGATTGTTTCGGTTGATAAGGAAGCGTCTCCATAACAACGTCCATTGCCGCGGGGAATAAAATGCGTGCTTTCTTTTACTAATTTTTGTAACTGATCATCGAAACTAAAAAAACGCTCATCGCTTTCCATCACCGGATAGTTTCCCCAGTTCGCAATTTTTTTCTCCACGCTTATTTATTTAAAAATTGAAATGTCTTTTATATAAATGATTGAATAAAAACTAATAATCCATAAAACCAGGGTTATTTGCAAAAATTTGTCTTTGTATAAAAGATCTGTTGGTGAACCGCTATTTTTTTCTATAAAAGTTATTTGCAAATATCGCATTAAGCCAACTATTACAAATAGTGTAGTATAATAAAGCCTGTAAACATTCCAACGTTGCATCACTTCAGGCGAAATAGTGTACATTAAATATGCGATAATAATTATCCCGGTAAACAGCGAAAGCATCGCATTTAAAAATTCAAGATTATAACCTTTGATTGCTTTGCGCATATCAAGCCCTGAGTCAAGTTTTATTAAAACATCATCACGACGTTTTGCAATTGCCATAAACATTGCAAGCAGAAAAACCATTATCATCAGCCATTGTGAAATGCCGATTACTGCAATAACACCGCCTGCTTTTATCCGCAACACAAATCCCATTGCCACCAAAACAATATCAAGAACAGAAATATTTTTAAGGCCGAGAGAATAACCAAGATTCATTACAAAATATATCATCAGCACAAATAAAAATTTCATTTTTATAAATGCTGCTGCTGTAATACCTAAAGCCACGCAAATAACAAATAAAGTTATGGCTGCTCTTTTTGTAACTGCACCTGAAGCCAATGGCCGCAATGATTTTGTTGGATGTTTTTTATCAGCTTCAATATCCATGTAATCATTAATAATATAAATGGAGCTGGCGATAAATGAAAAAGCACCAAAACCGGCCAGGCAGGATAAAAGCTTCTCAACATTAAATACTTCACCTGAAAAAAACAATGGAAGAAAAATAAAAGAATTTTTGATCCAGTGTTTAGGGCGCGTTAAGCTTATATATTGTCCCATTATTTTATTATCTGCAGTTAAACCCGTGGTAATCATGTTTAGTGTATTAACTTAAATGCTTGTTTATCACTTTGCTTAATTCTTCAATGCTTTTTTCCCAAGTGTGCGTTCTTGCAAAAGCTGTTCTTTCCGTTGCCAGTTCGTTGCAGTTTTCTGAAAGCGCTTTCGTTACTAAGCTTATAAATTCTAATGGCGAATCAGAAAGATAAGTATATGGCTCAAACATACGCATAGCTTCTGTTCTTGTTGCCACAACAGGTTTTCCCATTGCCAGGTATTCATCAATCTTTAGTGGATAATTGCCTTTGGTAATTTCGTTTTTAACCTGCGGATTAATACATACATCAAATGCATTTATATAAGCGGGCAGCTCGTCTAAAGGTTTTCTTCCCAGGAAGTATACATTATCAAAATTGCGTAAAATAGTGTTCTCAAAATTTTTATATTCAGGACCAACTAAAACTATATTTACCTTACTGTAAGTTTCTGCAATAGATGCAATAATATTTTCATCAAGCCGGTCGGCATCAAGCGTGCCTGTATATCCAACAATGGGATAAGGGATGTCTGCTAAATCAACAGGGGTTTCATAGTGTTTATTACCATCGAACAGGCTAATGTTGCAGCCCTGCCCTATATTGTATGATGAAGAATTGTGCAACTGGCAATACATTGCATAGTATTCCGAATTGGTAACTACCGCATCAGCTTTTTCTATCAGTTCAGGTTCTAAAATATCACAATGTTTTTTCCAGTAATCATATCCTCTTAAATAATCACGGCAATAATAAATATATAAAGATGGTGATAATAATTCTTTAAGATAAAAGCCGTTATAAATATCATTATCATTAAACAGTATAACATCTTCAAAGCCAAGATGATTAATCGCAGCTTTAATGTCCTTCGCCAAGCGCTTATTATTTATAAAATTTAATTTTTTAAACGCCAAGGTTGAAGGCAGCCAGTTTATAGATTCTATTACAGATTCAGGAAACAACTGCCACATATTTTTTTTAATATTCTGAATCTTGTTCTTGTTTTTTTTAATTATATCATAGTGCATTTTAACGCCATCATCTTTTTCTTTTGAATACCATGTTTTGCGGTTAATTGGTTTATTTACATACAATACTCTGTTATGTTCAGCAAGGCGTGTTGCAATATCTTTGCAGTTGCTGCCAATATCATAATACCAGGGCTGTAAGCCAATGATTAAAATGTCTTTCCCTTTTATTTCAGAAAGATTTGAAATATTTACCTCATTATTTAAAAGAGATAAGGCTTCCATGTCCATGTATTAATATAAATTTTGGTTAGTTTTTCGATTTACCTAATCCTTGCAATAAAATTGGCGGTGTTATTAATCTTATTGTTTCTTTCATTGAAGTTACAAAGCGGGATTTTTTATCTTCTTTCCTGTATTTAAAAATGGTATTGTGATCCGCTTCGCTTACAGCCATTTCTTCTACAGGCCTTCCGTTTGTATAATAATATAATGCAAGTGATTTACGTGATCTGCCTTCAGGACATCTTACCACATTTGGATTTCCGTGATAGGACGTACTTGTGGTTGAAAACATTGCCATCCTGTTGAAAAGGGGCATAATTGATTTACGGCATGCCTGCATGTCTTTATCCCACAATTCAAACTGGCCGCCATATTCTTCTTTCCAGTCATCATTTAAATAGATTAATACATTCAATCTTCTGTCAAGTTTTGTTCTTGGATGTTTATTAAAGTCAGCGTGAATTTTAAGCATGCCGCCGGGAAGTATCTGGTGGCAACCGCCGCCATCATAAAAAGGATCAGGAATTAAATTTTCTATGCCTGTAAGTTCAGATAAAAATTCAAGAAATGGCTGTGAGTTTAAGAAATGCATAAACTCTTTTGTTGTTTCGCCAAACCTGTATTCTCCTTTTGAGGCCAGCTTTATCTGGTTGGCATCATTATATTTAAAATCTGCATTTTTCGACATGTCGGGAAACTCGCTTAATACTTTCCTTAAAACATCTTCATTAAAAAAGTTGTCAAAATAAATGCTTGGAAACGGGTCTGATGAAGCGTATTGAGATTTATATTCGCTTGCAAAATTTTTTAATTCTTCAGAAGATTTTGGAATAAAATTCATGGTGCTTTTTTTATCTGTATAATATAATTTCAAAGTACTAAATTAGTGAAGAATGAAAACCTTTTCCGGCTTTTTAAGTGAATATTTGGTTTTATCCTATATACGTTTAATTTTAACAGTTAAACGATTCTTTTATTTATTTGATATTAGCAGTTGAATGAAGTCAAAATCCTTTTATTCCAAAAATTCCTTATTCAAGAACGCTGATATATATATAATTATTTTCTTTTGCTGCGTTCCTCTTTTTTTAAGCTTTCCTTACAGGGTAAATATTTTTCTTTCCTGGGAAGGCGCTTACCGCTTGTATCTGGGTCAAATTCCTTACAGAGATTTTGGTTTGCCAATGGGTTTTATGTATTGGGTTGTGCCGGCAATTTTCTTTAAAATTTTCGAACCTTATTTAATTACATTGGTAAAGGCACAGGTTTTTTTAAATCTTATCTGTTGCTTATCATTCAGAGGCATTTTGAAAAAATTAAACCTTGCCGATGGAATAAGGATTTCTGTTATTATTGTTTTCTGTCTTTCTTATATACTTATAAATTTCTGGCCGTGGTATAATAATTCTGTTATTATTTATGAAATAGTTGCGCTGAATTTTTTATTTGCATTTTTTATAAGAGAAAATAATCGAAAATATATTTACCTCATTCTAAGCTGTTTTTTCTTTTTCATTTCTTTTTTTACAAAACAGGATGGCGGATTTCTTGGCTTTGCAATAGCTTTTGCTTTGGTTTTTTATAATGCACTTATAACAAAAAAATGGAAAGACCTTTTTCTTTTTCTTATATGTTATGCTGCAATTGGATTCATGATAATTTTTCCGTTTACCCAATATAGTTTTGGTTATTGGTTTAATCATGGTCAGCCGCCACACACGGCAAGATTTAGTGCACAGGATTTATTGAATGAAACTTTTGCCGGCTCACAGTGGATAAAATTTTATTTTTTATTGATTGCTATAATTGTTGCATTTAAAGTTCGTAATAACAAAAACTTTTTTAAACAAAGAAGTGAAATACTTTTCTTGTTATTAACGCTGGGTATATTAACCGAAGCTTTGATTTTTGGCATTACAAGTTATACGCCACCCGATAATAATATCTTCTACCACAGTTTTGCACTGGCATACATTATTACAGGTTTGGCAGAAATAACTGCAATTGATTTTAACCGGTACAGGTATTTTTTTGCACTTGCTGTTCTTATTTTATTTTGGTGGTCAGGTGGGTATTGGCAATATTTAAACAGGATAACTGCACGTTTATTTCCTCAGCAAGCAACTGTTGTAAAAAATGACAGCACTGCTGAAAATGTGATTAATCAACATACTTACATGCTTAATCTTGATACAAATCATTATGAAGATGAAAGCACCTGGAAAAATATAGATTCATTAAAAGCATTTCAGAAAATATATTTGCCGCCTTCAACCATTGCAGGTATTCAGCGACTCGAAAAAATGCCTGTATTAAAAAATAAAGATGTTCGTGTTTTAAATATGAGTGAATTAACGCCGCTTGATTATGAATTTGGTTATACGCTTGAACGGGGAGAGAATTATCCTTTGTGGGATCATTTGGGTGTTTGCATGTTTAATAAGCAATGCACTGATTTCTGTAACAAGATAAAAAGTAAACAATATGATGTTGTGTTATTTGAATACGTTCCATCTTTAAATAATTTCTACCCTTTTAGAATAAGAGATTCTCTGCAGGTATATTATAATAAAACTGACAGTTTTTTTGCGCCAAGAAGACCCACTAATGGTATGATTGAAGTGTATGTGAAATGAGCTTAGTCAATTGTATAATCCCATAAATTCCGGTTCAGGCTATGCATCTTTATGTGGCAAGGTGATCCAGTTGTGCCCGTCTCTTGCAATCAATGCTTCCGCATCTTCAGGCCCCCAGCTATCAGGCGCATAATTTGGAAAATCAATCGGCGGTCTTTGTTCCCATGCTTCAATAATAGGTTTTACAACCTGCCATGCAACTTCAACCTGGTCTGCCCGCATAAATTGCGCAGGGTTTCCTTCCATCACATCAAGCAATAAAGTTTCATACGCTTCCGGCTCATGATCTTCAGGATAAGCATCTTTATAACTGAATATCATATCAACAGGATTAAGTGTCATGCTTTGTCCCGGGCGTTTAGCCTGGAACCGCAAACGAATATCCATCTCTGGTTGTATGCTTATTGTTAAACGGTTTGGACGCCAGGTTTCAGCGGCTTCCGCAGGAAAAGCATAATGCGGTGCAGGCCTGAATTGTATATTGATTACTGAAGTTTTCTGATGCATATATTTACCTGTACGCACATAAAACGGAATTCTATGCCAGCGCCAGTTATCAATAAAAAATTTTGCAGCAACAAATGTTTCCACATTTGAATCAGGATTTACTTTTTCTTCCTGCCTATAACCTTTTACTTTTTCGCCTTTCATCCAGCCTTCACTGTATTGCCCGCGTACAGCAAAATCACGCACTTCTTCTTTTGTTATTTTTCGAATGGCATTTAATACAGCAACTTTTTTATTGCGTATTTCGTTCGCTTCAAAATTTACAGGCGGCTCCATAGCAACCATACACAGCAATTGAAGAATATGATTCTGCACCATATCACGCAAAGCGCCACTTTGTTCATAATAACCGCCGCGTTCTTCCACACCAACAGTTTCCGCAACAGTTATCTGCACATGATCAATATAATTCCTGTTCCATATTGGTTCGAATAAAGCATTAGCAAAGCGCAAAGCCAGAATATTTTGTACCGTTTCTTTTCCAAGATAATGATCAATGCGGTAGATCTGATCTTCAGCAAACATCTGCGAGAGCAATTCATTTAATTCATGTGCACTTTTTAAATCATGGCCAAAAGGTTTTTCCACCACAATACGGGTGGTGCCTTTATCGCTGCAGAGTTTTACTGTAGATAATTTTTTTGCAATATCAGGAACAAGCTGCGGTGCAACAGCAAGATAAAAAATCACGTTCGGATGTGTCTTCCAATCCTGCTCATATTCACGAACTTTATCAGTAATAATTTTATAAGCGGCTTCGTCTTCAGCATCCATTTTTAAGTAAGAAACACGGCTTGAAAAATCTTTCCACTCGCCATTGCCATCATCTTTACGGCGGCTGAATTCCTGTATGCCTTCAAATAAATGCTCCCGGAATTTTTCATCGCTGTATTCTGATCTTCCGATACCAACAATGGCAAATTGTTCGGGCATCCATTCATCAATAAATAAATTATACAGTGCAGGTGTAAGCTTGCGCTGGTTAAGGTCGCCGCTTCCGCCAAAAATAAAAATTATTGAAGACGGCGGTCGTTTGTTATTGCTATTGGTTTCAGACATTTTATTTATTATTTAGTGGGCTGTAGTATATGAATTGAACTTCGTTGTGTCACTCCCTTGTACTGCATTAATTCTATTGAACTTTTATCCGTTAGTTTTAAAACCAATCATTCTTCTTTCTTGCTGGGGAGGATTTAATAATTGTTTTAAAGTATCAAAAATAAGGGCAATATCCTGTTTATTTTGTGTTACATCTTTTTCCATTTTTTCTATTGAAAGCAGAATATCTTTATGTGCAAGTAAAGCTTCTTTCATTTTATTAAAGGTGCGGATGATTTGAATGTTTACCTGTATAGCAATGTTACTGTTTAAAATGCTTGATAACATGGCAACGCCAAGTTCAGTAAAACAAAAAGGCGGATAGCGTAAACCCATCTTGTCAGAATTGGAGGTCGCAATTTGCGTCCTCCAATTTGTAAGCTCATCTTCAGTCATTTCAAACATAAAATCTTCAGGAAATCGTTCTATATTTCTTCTAACTGATTCTTTCAATCTTTTTGTTTCAACCCCATACATTTCAGCGAGGTCACGATCAATCATAACTTTAAAACCCCTGATAAAATAGATTTTATTGACGATAATTTCATCTGAAATAAAATTGCTTATATGTTTTTTAGCAGCCGGCATTTGTAATTAAGGTTTTGAGGTCATAAACTGTGACCTCAAATTAAATTATTTAGAATCGGGCTGTGGGTTTTCCGTCTCTGCATGTTTCTTATCAGCCTGCACCACTTCTTCATGCCATTCAGTATGAAAGATGCCTTCTTTATCTATACGCTGATAAGTATGCGCACCAAAATAATCCCGTTGTGCCTGTATTAAATTTGTTGGCATTGTTGCGGAACAATATGCATCAAAATAACCAAGAGCACTCATTAAACCGCTAACAGGAATTTTGCTTTGCACGGCAAGTTTAATAACAGCGCGTAAATGCTTTTCTTTTTTCTTTAAAAGCTTTGCTGTGTGTTTGCTTAATAAAATATTTGAAAGCGTTTTATCTTTTTTGAACGCTTTATAAAAATCTTCAAGCAAAGCTGACCTGATGATGCAACCACCGCGCCATATTTTTACAACATCTCCAAGTGGAATTTCCATATTTAATTCTGTAGATGCTTTATATAACATAGAAAGTCCCTGCGCGTAACAAATGATGGTTGCAAAGTATAAAGCATCTTTTATTTTTTCAATATCAGTTTGCTTTCCGCCTTTAAGATCTTTTGTTTTTGGATGATATAGTTGTGCAGCAGCAAGTCTTTCATCTTTATAAGCCGAAAGTGTACGCATAGCAACAGCAACATCAATTACAGGAACAGAAACAGGCAGTTCCATCGCGTCCTGTGATGTCCATTTGCCCGTACCTTTTGAGCCTGCTTTATCTGAAACTACATCAACCAGCCTTGTTTGAGCATCTTCATCATCTTTTAAAAATATTTCACTGGTTATTTCAATTAAAAAAGATTCAAGCTCGTTTTTATTCCATTCTGTAAAAACCTTTGCCAGCTCATCATTATTTAAACCAATACCGCGTTTCAGCATATCATACGCTTCGCTTATTAATTGCATGATGGCATATTCAATTCCGTTGTGCACCATTTTTACATAATGGCCGGCAGCACCTTTACCCATATAAGCAACGCAGGGTTCGCCACCTACTTTTGCTGAAACAGCTTCCAGCATCGGCTTTACACGTTGCCATGCAGCCAAATCTCCGCCCGGCATAATGCTTGGTCCTAAACGTGCACCTTTTTCACCTCCACTTACACCCATTCCCATAAAATGAATGCCTTTTTCATTTAGATAATTTACACGCTTTAGCGTATCAACATAATGAGAATTTCCTCCATCAATTATTACATCATCTTTTTCAATAAAAGGCAGCAGGTTTTCTATTACATTGTCAACAGGTTTGCCTGCTGGTACCAGCATCATAATTCTTCTTGGTTTATCAAGTTGCGTAACCATTTCTTCCAGCGTAACAACTCCCTTTACAGTGGTGCCGGATGTTGCCTCATCTTCTAATTTTTTGGCCTTAGCTGCATCCAGGTCAAAACCAATAACCTTATAACCATGATCAGCCATATTCAATAAAAAATTACTTCCCATTACACCAAGGCCAATCATTCCAAAATCGTATAATGTATCTGACATAAAATATTTTTAAGAGTGCGCAAGATAGATAAATCAGTCAATAGTCAATAGCCAATAGCCAATGGTAAATGATTAACGTTCATATAACTTTTCGATATGCGGACTTCCTGACTTTCCAACTTTGTTTCGTAATTTTGCGATAATTTATTTAATGTATGAATAGTGTTGCGAATGGCGCGCCAACTTTAACTGCAAAAGATTTTACCACTGACCAGGAAGTACGCTGGTGTCCGGGTTGCGGAGATTACTCCATTTTAGCACAGGTGCAAAAAGTAATGCCCACGATTGGTGTGCCGAGAGAAAATATTGTTATCATTAGCGGTATTGGTTGCAGCAGCCGTTTTCCATATTATATGAACACGTACGGCATGCATTCTATTCATGGCCGTGCAACAGCAATCGCCAGCGGTTTAAAAGCAACAAGACCGGAATTAAGTGTGTGGATAGTAACCGGCGATGGTGATAGTTTAAGCATTGGCGGCAATCATACAATTCATTTATTGCGACGAAATTTTGACGTAAATATTTTGTTATTCAATAACCAGATATATGGTTTAACAAAAGGACAATATTCACCCACATCAGAAAAAAATAAAGTAACGAAAAGCACACCGTTGGGCAGCATTGATCATCCTTTTAATCCGCTGGCTTTGGCAATGGGCGCCGATGCAACTTTTATTGCACGCAGCATGGATCGTGATCCAAACCATATGCAGGAAATGTTACAACGTTCGCATAAACATAAAGGTTCATCATTTTTAGAGATATACCAGAACTGCAATATTTTTAATGATGGCGCTTTTGAAATGTTTACTGAAAAATCGAGCAAGGCTGATGAAACTTTATTTCTTGAACAGGGCAAACCATTGCTGTTTGGCGCTACAAAAAATAAAGGTATTAAGTTAGATGGTTTTAAACCTGTTGTTGTTGAAATAGGAGTAAGCGCTTCTGTTGATGATATTTGGGTACATGATGATTCCGATTTTTATAAAGCGCAGATATTAGTGCGCATGTTTGATGATCCTAAACTTACTGATCATTTACCAAGACCATTTGGTGTTTTTTATGAAACTGAACGTGCATGCTATGAAGAGGTGTTAAAAATGCAGGTTGAAGAAACAATTGCAAGCAAAGGAGCAGGTGATTTAAATAAATTGCTGCGCGGAAGAGAAGTTTGGGAGATTATATAAGTACTTATATAATTTAAAATGGCAGACTGCTTAATTTCCTTTTTTAATTAAATTAGCTTTTTCGTATACATTTTTTTTGAACCACGCTTAACCTCTTAAGGAAATTTTTTGAATATTGTATAACGCAGTAAAATTTCGATCAACAAATAAAAAAGTGCTGCAATTACTAAAGGCGCAAATTTTTCAGTATAGCGATTATAACTTGTTACTTCTATTTTAGATTTCTCCAATTGGTTTATGCTTTGATAAATTTTTTGCAGTGCTGTATTATCTGTTGCATGAAAATATTGGCCGTTGGTTTCATCAGCAAGCTTTTTTAGTAATGGTTCATTAAACTCAAGTGTTTTATGTTGAACAACCGGTCCTAATGGCGAGTCAACAACTTCGTCAACTTCTTTTTCTGAGCCAACACCAATCGTATACACTTTTATACCATAATATTTTGCCATTTGCAAAGCCATATCCGGAGGGATTGTTCCACCAAAATCAACACCATCGGTAAGCAGTATAATTATTTTGCTTTTTGCTTTGCTGTTGCGCAGCCTGTCAACGCTGGTAGCAAGGCCGCTGCCAATTGCAGTTCCCTCATCCTGCAAATAACCGCTTTCTATTGTTTGTATCTGGTTTAAAACGGCATCATGATCTGCAGTAAGCGGACAAAGCGTAAAACTTAAATTGCTGAATATTACAATCCCAATTTCATCGCCGGGCCTGTTACGTACAAAATCTGTTGCCACTTGTTTTGATGCTTCAAGCCTGTCAGGATTAAAATCTTTTTCTGTCATGCTGCCGCTTATATCAAAGCACAACATAATGTCAATGCCTTCTCCTTCATTTTGTGTTTCGGTAAATTTTTGGCGTGGTCTCGCCAGGGCAATTATTAAACATATAATGGCCAAACATCTTAATATAAAAGGCAAATGCCGCAATGAAGTTCTGAAGCCTTGCGTACCTTTTACAAAATGCGTTGTGGTTACCAGCATTGATGCCTGCTGCCTGTTATTGCGCCTGATATATTCATAAATTAATATGGGCATTAATAACAATGCACCTAAAACCCATGGCCAGGCGAACTCAATATTTTGATACCATTCTGTCAGCATTACTTCTTGCTATATTTACTGATTCATCAATTTGATGCAGGCTTTTTATTATTTCTTTTAAAGTGTCTTTGCTTTCTTCTTCCTGCGGCATGTATTTAGCGAATTTTACAGATGCATTCAATTCGAAAACCTGCCGAAATTTTGAGCGTAACTGTGCATTCTGCAGGTACACATTCATGCGGGCAAATAATTCTGTAACGGTTAGTTGTAAAGCTTTTACCTGTAACATTTCTTCAAAATATTGCCTGGTAATAAAATCTATTTCTGAATGAAATTTTTTTATTGCCGCAACAGATGATAGCGGCTCCATTTGCAAGACCTGTAATTTTTCTATAGCACGTTCCAAAGGTGTTCCTTTTAAAATAATTTTTGGAGCAGTTGTAATTCTTTTTTTCCCTTTTTTAATGATAATGAAAATAATAATCGCCAATAAAATAACTGCTGCTGCAATTATTATCGGCATCCAGTTAAAAGAAGTTTGAACATCAATTATATCTTTTATAGGATGATACTCTTGCATGGAAGAAACATCAACCGGTAAAACAGTTAAGAACAATGGCGAAGTGGTAAGCTGAATTTGTTTGCCTGAAGTTTTATCCTGTATAATAAATATAAAAGGACCAAGTTGCCAGCGTCCCGAATCAAATGAAGTAACTGTAAAATTTTGTTGGTAAGTATTAACGCTGTTTACATTGATCGTATCAATTAAAGTGCGTTTTAAAATTTCACTGTGTGCAAGTGTATCCTGCAATTGCGGCCAGGTCGCAACAAATGTGGTTGCCTCATTTATATTATTTAAAGTGAATTGTAGTGTAACCTGTTCACCGAGTAAAATTTTATCGCGATCCAAAGAAGCAGAAACAGATTGCGCTGAGGAAGTAAAAAGTAAAAAGTAAAAAGCAAAAAGTAAAAAACAATTTACCGCAAGCTTTTTGAATTTTGAATTTTGAATTTTGAATTTTATCATGCTCTCTTCATAAAAAATTCCTGGAGTGCTTTTACATAATCATCGCCTGTGGCAAGTTGTATAAGATCGGCGCCTGCAACCCGAAAATTTTGGCGCGCATCTTCCTGTATTTTTTTATACTGACGGTTGTATTCGTACTGTGTTAAATTGTTCCTCGTATCCAATAAAATTGTTTTTCCTGTTTCTGCATCCTGTAATTGCAGCAAGCCAACTTTAGGCAACTCGATATCTCTTTTATCATGCACTTGTATGCCGATAATATCGTGCCTTCTTGCTGCAACTTTTAAGGATTGTTCATAACCTGCATCAGCAAAATCACTTAAAATAAAAACAATGCTTTTGTGGCGGGTTACACTATTTAAATAACCGATAGCTTTTGTAATATCTGTATGTGATGAATGCGGCTGATGCGTAATCATTTCACGCATCATGTACAAAACATGTTCTTTACCTTTTTTTGCCGGAATATATTTTTCTACTTTGTCGCTAAAGAAAATTAATCCTGCTTTATCATTATTGGTAATGGCTGAAAATGCAATAAGTGCAGCCATTTCTGTTATCAGTTCCTGCTTGCTTTGTTTAAAAGTTCCGAACAAACTGCTGGCGCTTACATCGATCAGCAAATAAACGCTCAGTTCTCTTTCTTCTTCAAAAATTTTGCTGTAAGTATTGCTCATTCTTGCAGAAACATTCCAGTCAATGAAACGAACATCATCTCCCGGCTGGTATTCCCTTACTTCTTTAAATGCCATTCCCTGTCCGCGGAAAGCAGTATGATATTCACCTGTAAAAAGATGATTGGTCAGGCGCTTGCTTTTTATTTCAAGTGCTCTTACTTTTTTTAATAATTCGCTTACTTCCATTGTTTTTGGTTCATAGATCATAGTTGTAGTTCATGGCTTTTACTATGAACCATGAACTATCAACTATACGCTTTTAAGGTACATTAACTGTTCTTAAAATCTCTGATATAATTGTTTCTGCTGTTATATTTTCTGCTTCTGCTTCGTAGGTTAAACCAATGCGGTGACGCAACACATCTTTACAAATTGTTTTTATGTCATCAGGAATTACAAAGCCGCGTTTATGCATAAAAGCATGTGCTTTTGCAGCCAGCGCAAGATTTATACTTGCCCGTGGCGAAGCGCCGTAACTGATGGTGTTTTTTAATTTTGATAAATTATACTGCTCAGGAAACCTTGTTGCAAATACAATATCAACGATATATTTTTCAATTTTTTCATCAATGTACACTTGTCTTGCAAGCGTTTTGCCCGCACTTATTTCGGTAAGATTTATTACAGGTTCAACAGCCGGAACCTGGATGCTTTGTACCTGGTTGCGGATAATTAACTGCTCTTCATTTTTATCAGGATAGCTTACAATTACTTTCATCATAAAGCGGTCAACCTGTGCTTCCGGCAATGGATAAGTTCCTTCCTGCTCCAGCGGATTTTGAGTAGCCAGCACTAAAAAAGGCTCTTCTAAAAAATACGTTTGATCACCAATGGTAACTTGTTTTTCCTGCATCGCTTCAAGTAATGCACTTTGCACTTTTGCAGGCGCACGGTTTATTTCATCCGCTAAAATAAAATTGGCAAAAATGGGTCCTTTGCGTACAATAAATTCATTACGCTGCTGGTTGTAGATCATTGTGCCGGTTACATCGGCAGGCAATAAATCCGGCGTAAACTGTATGCGGCTGAATTTAGCGTGCACGGCCTGTGCCAGCGATTTTATCGTCAGCGTTTTTGCAAGACCCGGAACACCTTCCAGCAAAATATGCCCGTTGCTTAATAAAGCGATTATAAGGCGGTCAATCATTTCGTGCTGTCCTATAATAACCTTGCTTAAAGCGTTACGTAATGTTTCTATAAATAAAGAAGCCTGTTGAATTTTTTCATTTAATAGCCTGATATCTTCTCCTGTTTGCATGAATTGTTTTTACGTTAATGATGTGCTGAAATTACAAAGTAAAATGGTGAAGGATATTACAAAAAATTCTCTTTCATTTTTGCGAAAACATTAACCAACAATTGTGCCGTGTAATAGTTTTGCGAATGACAGGCGATAATAACAGATGATTATCTTCGCGGCATGGCTGTATATGCACACGATAAAATTGTACCCGATCAAAAAAGTGTTGTTGCCAAAAAAAAACAGGTGGCTGAAATGTTTGATTCAATTGCAGGTAGCTATGATTTTTTAAACCGTTTTTTAAGCGCAGGAATTGATAAAAGCTGGCGCAAAAAAGCTATCAGAGAATTAAAGAGTGTTCATCCAAAATTAATATTAGATGTTGCCACAGGCACCGGCGATCTTGCTATTATTGCATGCAAAATTTTAAAACCTGAAAAAATATCCGGCATTGATATTTCAGAGGGTATGCTTGATAGAGGAAGAAAAAAAATAGAAATATTAAAGCTTGGCGATAAAATTGAATTATTGCACGGAGACAGCGAAACAATAAACTTTGATAACTCATCGTTTGATGCAATAACTGTTGCATTTGGTGTAAGAAACTTTGAAAACCTTGAAAAAGGCTTGGCAGAAATGCTGAGAGTTTTAAAGCCAGGCGGAAAAATTTCAATACTTGAATGCACAACACCAAGAATGTTTTTATTAAAGGGTTTTTATAATTTTTATATGCGCACCGTAGCGCCGGGTTTTGGAAAGCTGTTCGCCCGTAATAAACAGGCTTACGATTACCTGAATAAGTCAGTACAAGCTTTTCCGGACAGAGAAAATTTTATAAAGATTATGGATAAAGCGGGGTTCATACAAACATATTATAAATCGCTCAGTTGGGGAATATGCTGTATTTATTGCGGAAGCAAATAATTTTTTTGAGTTTCTTATTTACAACACTTTCATTAAAAGCTCAAAAAGATGTTAACCGGCCAGATCATGATAACCTGCCGTATTTCTTCGGGCTTACCTTTGGCTATGCCAATATGAATTTGCATACAGAAAAAAATCCTCGTTTTCTTCAATATGACAGTATACTTTCTGTTGAACCAGGTTCCAGCGGCGGGTTTTCTGCAGGGCTTTTAGCTACTATTAAAATAACTAACCGTTTTGAATTCAGAACGGCACCGCAGTTAATAATAGGCGGTGCAAAAACATTTACTTATACGCTTAAGTATCCTAATTCGCTGGAAGCACCTGTGGAGAAGAAAACACTTACTTCAACTATTTTTTCCCTGCCTATGCAGGCGAAATTTAATTCAGACCGTATTGATAATTTCCGGGTATATGTGCTGGGGGGTTTAACTTACGATATTGATTTGGCAAGCAATTCAAATGAACGTAATGCAGAAGATCTTATTAAGCTAAACAAGAAAGATTATGCTGTTGAAGCAGGCGTAGGTTTTAATTTCTTTTTAAAGTTTGTAACGTTTTCTCCGGAAATAAAAATACATAATGGCCTTACCAATATTCATGACCGGGATAAAGACCTTAAATTCTCAAATGTGATGAGCAGCCTTCAATCCCGCATGATAATTTTTTCCATTAATATAGAACCTTAGTGTGATGCAGCTTCGGATTTTGCAGCAGAAGACGCAGCGGCAGATTTCTTTTTTGTTTTCCTGAACCCAAGAAAAGGTTGCATGTATACGGGTATAATTTGCCGCTTTCGGGCCTGTGTTGCCAATACAGGTTTTTGAAATTCCACATAATATATTTTAAGTAAGATAAAAAAGTAAGAAATAAGCAAGGGGCCGAAAATTAACCCTAAAAACCCAAAATATTGTAAGCCTAAAATTACGCCAAGCACTGTAATTATAGGATGTACATCTGCCATTTTTTTTGCCAGTACAAAACGTACCACATTATCAAGTGTGCCCATAATTAATGCACCAAATAATATAGTAAAAATACCTTGCCAGGTATGCCCTATAATAAACATATAGGCCGCTACAGGTACCCAAACAAGGCCGGTACCGATAACTGGTATAAAAGAAGTAAAACCTGTAATTACTCCCCAAAAACCGGCTTCGTGCAAACCGGTGATCCAATAACATAAAAAGCCGGCGAGACCCTGCACTACTGCTATAGATGGAATACCCACTGCATTACTGAAAGTTTGCCGCACCAATTCATCTCCAAACAATATTATTTTATCTTTTTTAAAAGGAAGATACAATAATACAGCCGCTTCCATGCGGTTCATATTGGTCATCATAAAGTATAAAAAGAAATACATCATTATTATTGTAGAAACAAACCCAAGGCTTTTATTTAATATTATTGACAGTAAACCAGAAGCATTCGATTTAATTGAATTAAGCGTATTATTAGAGATAATACTGTAGTGAAATTTTTGTTGTATAACACTATCGGCCTGTTTTATTGAACTTGTAATTAAGTCAGGGTGCAATAACACGGCACTAATCTTGTTATACAGCAAACTGACAAGCGCGGCGACAGGCAAAAGAATAAGAAAGAAGGAGATGATGATTACCAATATGGCAGTCATGCTTTTACTCCAGCCTTTCTTTTTTATAAGCCAGCACGCAAAAGATTTACTTAAAATGTAAAACATAAGAGCGCCGAGAAAAGCCGGGAAAAATTGCCATAAACTTTCAAAAAGAAAGAACGCAAAAATGATAATTATGGCAAGAAAGATATAGCGGTTTATTTGTTTGCTTACAGCATTTTGCATAAAACAAAAGTAAATGAACATTTTATAATTAAATATTCATCCAATTAAATCTACAAATTATGAATACAGCACAAAAGTTTTTAGGCGGAATTATTCTTGGCGTAGCTGCAGGTGTTGCTATTGCTTTATTTATTAACAGCGATAAGGGCAAAGACTTTATTTCAGATGTAAGCGATGCTGCAGGCGATGCTTCAGATAATTTGAAAAATAAATTTTCTGATTATCAGAGTCAAATGAAAGATTTACTTAAAAAAGGTAAAACATTTATTGATGATATTGAAAGTAAGGTAAAAGATTTTGCAGGTTAAATTATCCGCAATATTAATCCTACACAGATAAAATCAATATAAATGAAGGAAGAAACAAACCCGAATTATTTTCAGGATATAAAAAGCACCATAAAACAGTATTTGCAACAACGTTTTTTGCTTTTTCGCCTGGAGGCAACTGAAAAAATTTCGAAGATAGCTGCAGCTATAATTACGACTACATTACTTGTGCTGATCGGCTTGTTTCTCCTGATCTTTTTAAGTATTACGGCAGGCGTATGGCTGGGCGAAATTTTGGGCAGTAATGCCGCAGGCTTTGGCATTGTTACGCTATTTTACCTTTTGGTATTTTTGTTTGTAATGTTTGGGTTAAAGAAAATGCTTCAAAATACATTTATCAATAAATTGATTCAACTATTTCATAAAAAAGATTAGTATGTCAACAAGGATTGCAACAGCAAACGGCGTTTACGATCTTTCAAATGTTACCAATTTGAAAGAATTGAAAGAAGAAATTGAATTTTTAAAAACATCTTTAAAAAAAGAAGAAGAAAAACTTGAAAACCAGTTTCGCAAATTGCCGCAACATATAGTAAGATCAACAGCAGATAGCTTATTGCCTTCTTTTCTTAATAAACTTATAGCAAACGGAACATGGAAAATATTATTAAGCAGCCTGGCAATGTTTGCAAATCCTTTTTCAGGCAAATTCAGTTTTAAAAAGAATATTGTAGGTTCTGCAAAAAAACTGGGAGTTATTACACTGCTTAAAACTGCATATAATCTTTGGAGCAACAAACGTATTGTAAAACATAATCCCGGCATTATAAAAAAACCGGCCGTTACCACACTCACAACAAAAAATTTTAAGAAAAATTAGCGTCCTCTGTATCAAATCTCTGTACTTCCTGTATCCCGTTTAGTTGCTTTAATTTTATTACGAGATCATCTAGTTCTTCTTTATCGTGAACGAATACTTTTATCATTCCTTCAAACAATCCATCACCTGATTCAATAGTAAGCGCTGAAATGTTTATGCGCAGTTCACCGCTTATTATATTGGTTATTTTATTTATAACGCCTACATCGTCAATACCAATTATTTTCACACCGGTTAAAAAAGAAATTTCTTTGTTCTTTGCCCATTTTGTTTTTACAATGCGCGGGGCATAATTTGCCATTAGCCGTGCTGCATTCGGGCAATTTGTTCTGTGAATAATAAGGCCTTTGCCTGTACTTACAAAACCAAAAACATCATCGCCTGGTATTGGACTGCAACATTTAGCAAGCGAATATTTTATCTTATCGCTGCTTTCACCAAAAATGATTAGTTCTGAATCCTTTTTAGTTGTTGGTTTTGCATCAGCTTCCGGCTTTACTTCTGTAATAATTTTTACCGGCTTAACAGGAATCAGTTTATCGCCGTTTACCTGGAATTCCTTCAGATCTTTAAGATCAGTATGTTTTATGGCAATGTTATAAAACAGGTCAAGCTGCGATGGAACTTTATAAAAATTTACCAGTTCATCAATATTATGCTGGCTTAAAGCAGCACCTTTACTTTCGAGCTTGCGCCTCAACATTTCTTTACCGTCTTCTGCAGTTGTTCTTTTTTCTTCTTTAAGTGAATCTTTAATTTTTGTTCTTGCTTTTGCAGTAACTACAAATTTTAACCAGTCGTCAGAAGGTTTTTGTTTATTGCTTGTAATAATTTCAACCTGGTCTCCGCTGCGCAGCTTATGGCTTATAGGCACAAGCTTATGATTCACTTTTGCACCAATACAATGGCTGCCAACAGCAGAGTGAATGGCAAAGGCAAAGTCAAGCGCAGTGCTGCTTACAGGCAACATTTTCACATCGCCTTTTGGCGTAAACACATAAATTTCTTCAGCAAGAAAACTGGTTTTAAAATCCTGCAAAAAATCTACACTGTCAGTATCCTGACTGCTTATCACTTCACGTATCTGCGCAAACCATTTATCAAACCTGTCCTCATCTGCGCTGCCTTCTTTATATTTATAATGTGCAGCCAAACCTTTTTCTGCAATTTCATTCATGCGGTTTGTACGTATCTGTACTTCAACCCATTTGCCCTGCGGACCCATAACGGTTGTATGCAAAGCTTCATATCCATTGCTTTTAGGATTGCTGATCCAATCCCTCAAACGTTCAGGTGAGGGAAGGTATTCATCCGTAATAAGTGAATATACTTTCCAGCATTCTTCTTTTTCTTTTTCAGGAGATGAATGAACAATTATACGAATGGCAAACAGGTCATATACTTCATCGAAATCAACACCCTTTTTCAAAATAAGTCATACAAATATGCATGATGCCCTCTTTGCTTCCAATCAATGGAAGAATTTCTTCATCAGCGTTCAACTCAACATTATACCATTGCTTATACCAGTTGGCAAATGCATTGCGTAAAACCGGCGAGCCTTTATAATTCTGGTATCCATGCACATTTGGCTTAGTGCTTTCTTCCTGTAAAACTTTTATTACCTCAGCGTGGGGCGGCATATCAGGACTACCAATGCCAAGGTTAATTATATTCTTCCCCTGTTTATTAAGTGCATCTATTTCTCTTAGTTTTTGTGAGAAATAATATTCATTTACACTGTCAAGACGCTTTGCAGTTGCTATCATAATTACTTTAGTTTGCCATTTTTATAAACACCGTAAATTTTTAAATTCTGGGTAATTGGTTTGATGGTTTCAACTACTTTTTCAAATTGATGTGTAGTGTCAAATTCAAGGTCTGCATGAAAACTGTATTTAAAATTGCTGCCGGCAATAGGAAAGCTTTGCAGTTTGCTTAAATTAATGTCTGCCTCTGCAATTTTGGTAAGCACTTTTGCCAGGCTGCCTTTTGAATGATCTGTATGAAAATTTACTGATGCCTTGTTCGCATTTGCAACCGGCTGCGCCAGGTCAGCATGATGCAATACAAGAAAGCGGGTGTAATTATTTTTCATAGTATGAATATGCGGGACGATTATTTTCAGATCAAATAATTCAGCAGCCAGTTTACTGGCAACAGCAGCAATATGTTTGCTTTTATGCTGATGAATATGTTTGGCGCTTAAAGCAGTATCTTCTGTTTCCACCAGTTTCCAATTATGTTTATCAAGATAATCGAAGCATTGCTGCAAAGCCATTGGATGAGAATGTACTTCATGGATATCTTCCAGCTTTATATCTTTATTTACCAGCAAATTTTGGTCAATCTGTAAATACACTTCGCCAATAATAGTAAGATTGTTTTTTTGCAAAAGGCTATAATTAGCAAGGATACTGCCGACTATAGAATTTTCAATTGCCATTATACCGTGGGCGGCATCCTGTTTTATAGCAGTTTTTTTTACTACTTCGTTAAATGTATCGCAAGGAATAACCTGGATGTTTTTTCCAAAAAAATGTAAAGCAGCGGCCTGGTGAAAACTGCCTTCATAGCCTTGTATGTACACCTTATTTTTCATGTATAATTATAGATTTTTATTTGCCATAAAGGTTCATTTTATAACAAAAAATCCCGGCCTTTTATAGCCGGGATATGTAATTTTTTATGCAAAACACATTACCCGGCCTTTCTTTTAAAATAAAAGAAAAAGTAAAAAGTATGTGTATAAGAATTTTTCATTTCGCCTCAAAAATAACAGTAAGAAACAACTAAGCAAAGTTTTAAGTGAAATAATTATTGTTGTATATAAAAGAAAAAAGCCCTTCCGTGGAAACGGAACGGCCTCTAACGATTGCTTGCCATATGAAAAAAAATTTAACCAAACATGCAGTGGCAAGCTCACTACCTCAATTCAAATAACACTGCTTAGTTATAATTAATTCGAAAATTACTTAATTGAATCTTTGTGCGCAGTATCGCTCATCATAGATGTGCTATCCGGAGCCATCATGCTTGATGTATCAGGAGCCATCATAGTTGTATCAGTACTCATTGTTGATGTAGAATCAGTTGCAGTTGTATTAGAACTACTGTTACAGGCAGCAAATGCGCCGATAGCTAAAACGATCAAAAGCTTTTTCATTTTTGTTTGTGTTTTTGTGATGTAATTTTTGTTTTAATACCCAAAACATATTAAAGTAACCCGCGACATAAAAATATTTTTAAAAAATTCCTGAAAATATTTTTGGGTTACTTTTACTGCAATCAGGTATTAAATCACACGCAGGTGAAGGGCGATACAAACGAACAAGTTTTATTAAAAGCACTGGCAAATAACGATTCAAAAGCTGCAGAAACCATTTATAAAGACAATTTCAATATGGTGCTGGCTTTTATTCTTAATAACAATGGTTCTTACGACGAAGCAAGGGATATTTTTCAGGAAGCAATGATTACATTGTACCAAAAAGCTAAATCCGAATCGTTTGTACTTACCAGCCAGATAAAAACGTATATATATTCCATTTGCAGAAGATTATGGCTTAAACGCCTTCAGCAAATTGGAAAAACCGCAACGGGAATTGAAAACTTTGAATCAATACCTGTTGAAGAAGATCTTGAAATACATGAAAGAAAAAATGCAGAATTAGGCATTATGGACAGGGCGCTAAATAGTTTGGGTGAACCCTGCAAAAGTTTGCTTGAAGCATTTTATATTGAAAGAAAAAGTATGGATAAGATTGCATTATCGTTTGGTTATACCAATGCAGATAATGCAAAAAATCAAAAATATAAATGCCTTATACGTTTAAAAAAATTATTCTTTTCGCAATATAATATAGGTGAGTAATGGAAGACATTCTTTTATTAAATACAATCGAGCGCTACCTGGCAAACAAAATGCTCGCAGAAGAAAAAAACTTTTTCGAAGAGCTGCGCACAAACAACCCTGCAATTGACCAAATGGTGGTTGAGCATAAACTTTTTTTACTCCAGATGGATGAATATGCTGATGTGAAAAATTTTAAGGATTCTCTTCACCATATTCATACAAAACTTTCAGATACCGGCGAAATAAGAAACAGCGAAGAACCGGAAGGCTTTACAGGCAAGGTTGTTCAGCTATGGCACCGCTATAAAAAAGTTACCGCCATTGCAGCCTCCATTGCATGTATAACGGCATTATTTATAAGCGCACTCGCAATGTATTTTTCACCCGCGGCTGATAAAACCCAACTTGAACATTTAAGCAGGGTTGTTGATGAAATAAAAGCTAATCAAATTAAAACAAATAATACGCTTATTAAAGAAGCTAACGAACCCAAGAATAAAGTTCCAAAAGGCGCTACAGTAAAAACAGGTGGCACTGCTTTTTTAATTGATGGCAAAGGTTATCTTGTAACCAATGCTCACGTATTAGATGGCAGCGGTGCAATTGTAACAGATAATAATGGCCATGAGTATAATTCAATAATTTTATCAGTAGATCATAAAACTGATTTAGCCATATTAAAAATTGATGATAAAGATTTTACTCCCGTAAAAAAATTGCCTTACGCTATTCACCATACGCAGCCGGATTTAGGAGAAGAATTATTCACTTTAGGTTATCCGCGTGATGAGATTGTTTACAACATGGGTTATTTAAGCGCTAAAACAGGTTATAAAGGGGATACATCAAGCTGCCAGCTTTCCCTTACTGCAAATCCCGGCAATTCGGGTGCACCTGTATTTAATAAAAACGGCGAAATAGTTGGCATTATTACCACAAAACAAACACAGGCTGAAGATGTAGTTTTCGCACTTAAAGCAAACAATATTTTTAAAATGATTGACAGCCTTAAAGCAATTGATACATCATTTAAAAATATAAAACTGCCACTCACTACTTCATTAAAGAATATGGACAGGGTAAGCCAGGTGAAGAAAGCTGAAAGCTACGTATACCTGGTGAAAGCTTATAATTAATGAATTTATTTTTAAATAAAAAATCCTGCGTTGAACGCAGGATTTTTTTTGAGGTTACAATGAGCTTAACCTATTAAAATTACTTCCATAAATTATCCGGGTATTCGCCTTTCTCAACAAGATGTTTTACTGTTGCTTCTACAAACGGCGCATCTTCTTTATATGTTACACCAAACCATTTTGCACCTATTGGAATAACTTCTACTTTTCCTTTGCCTGATTTTATAAAATAATCTGTCATGCCGGGGATTAAAAATTCCGCTTTAAGACTTTGCGCATTTTCATCCAAAAATTTCTGAAACTGTTCTTCGCACAAATTAATAAACTGTGGCGCATAACAAAAAAAGTTCATGCTCACTTTTGTATCTTTTAAAAACTCAGTAGTGCTACCATTTTCATCCTGATAAATTATGGCATCGTCTTTTTTGTAAATTTTCAAACATTCTTTAATATCTGTCATTTCATTATTATCGTTTACTGAAATTACTCCGCGGCTTACGCTGCCATATTCGCTTAATGTGTTAGATAGGTCATAAGCAATAACTGCATAAGTTTTTCCATTACAGCGTGTTTGCAAAAAGTCGAATGCTTTTCTGTAAGAATCTTTACCATAAAAATCATCGGCATTAATTACTGCAAAAGGTTCATTTACCCTGCCTTTACAGCAAAGCACAGCATGTGCAGTTCCCCAGGGCTTTGTTCGCTGAGGATTTATAGCTCTGCCTTCTGTAAATTTATCAAGGCTTTGATAAACATATTCAATCTCTATTTTACCTTTTAGTTTTGGTTCAATCATCGCTTTAAAACTATCTGAAAAATCTTCACGTATAATAAAGATCACTTTTCCAAAACCTGCTTCAATAGCATCATAAACAGAATACTCCATTATTGTTTCACCTGATGGGCCAAATGATTGCGTTTGTTTCATGCTTCCATACCGGCTTGCCATGCCTGCAGCTAATATTACAAGTGTTGATTGCATAGATTGTATTTAGGGCTGCGAAACTAAGTAAATTTCATTCTAAAATTCTAAGCATTCAGACAAGATTTTTGGGATTAATAAATTTGGAAATTTGGAAATTATAAACTTTGCAGCCAATGAAACTTTAAAACACTGAAACTATTCTTCATCTTTGTTTAATCAACGAAATTGTTTGCATGAATATAGAATTAAACCGCAATCATGACTGGATGAAGCTTTTATTAAGCGATGTAAAAAACCGCTTTGAAAAAATTAAGCTGGGCGGCGGAAAAAAATCAATCGAAAAGCAAAAAGAAAAAAACAAGCTTACTGCAAGAGAGCGCATTGATTATTTAATTGATGATAAAAAAACGTTTATAGAAATTGGTGCATTTGCCGGTTATGAAATGTATGAAGAATATGGCGGCTGCCCTGCCGGCGGAACTGTTGCCGGCATTGGTTATGTAGGCGGACGGCAATGTGTAATTGTAGCGAATGATCAAACGGTAAAAGCTGGCGCATGGTTTCCAATAACGGGGAAAAAGAATTTGCGCATGCAGGAGATTGCGATGGAAAATAAATTGCCCATAATTTATTTGGTTGATAGCGCCGGTGTATTTCTTCCCATGCAGGATGAGATATTTCCTGATAAAGAACATTTTGGGAGAATATTCCGCAACAATGCACAAATGAGTGCAATAGGTATTACGCAAATTGCGGCTGTGCTTGGTGCCTGTGTTGCCGGTGGCGCTTACCTGCCAATTATGAGCGATGAAACAATAATGGTTGAGGGCAATGGAAGTATTTTTTTAGCAGGGCCGTATTTAGTAAAGGCAGCTATTGGTGAAGATATTGATACTGAAACTTTAGGTGGTGCGGAAACACATAATGCTATAAGCGGTATTGCAGATTATAAGTTTAAAACAGAGTATGAATGTCTTGATAAAATAAAAAGTATCATCAGCAAATTAGCGCAGCCAAAACTTGCAGGGTTTAATAAGATTGATGCTGTTAGTCCATCAAAAAATATAAATGATGTTTACAGCATCATGCATGTAAAAAATGCAAAGCCTTATGATGTTATTGAAATAATTGAATGTATTGTTGATGCCAATTCTTTTGAACAATTTAAAGAAGAATATGGCAAAACTATTGTGTGCGGTTATGCAAGAGTTGATGGTTGGGCTGTTGGCATTGTAGCCAACCAGCGATTGATTGTAAAAACCAACAAAAAAGAAATGCAAATGGGAGGTGTTATTTATAACGACAGTGCTGATAAAGCTGCACGTTTTATTCTGAACTGTAATCAAAAGAAAATACCATTGATTTTTTTGCAGGATGTAACGGGTTTTATGGTAGGCAGCCGCAGCGAACATGCAGGCATTATAAAAGATGGCGCGAAACTGGTAAATGCAGTTGCCAATTCAGTTGTTCCTAAAATAACAATTATTACAGGCAACAGTTATGGTGCAGGTAATTATGCAATGTGCGGTAAAGCGTATGATCCGCGTTTTATTTATGCATGGCCCAGTGCAAAAATTGCAGTAATGGGAGGTGAACAGGCTGCTAAAACTTTATTGCAGATTCAGGTTGCAGGTAAAAATGTAAGTGATACCGAACAGCAGGAACTACTGGACAAAATCAAATCACGCTACGAAAAACAAACAACACCCTATTATGCTGCAGCGCGTTTATGGATTGATGATATTATCGATCCGGGGGAGACAAGAAAACTTATAAGTGAAGGTATTGCAGCGGCAAATAACAATGCAGATATTGAAGAGCTTAAGCTTGGTGTTTTCCAGGTATAATCTTAAATGAATATTATGTTTAACGCTAACCAATAAACAAAATTCATCTATTTAGAGCTGTCTTTATTTCCTTTCTTATCGTTATAAGATTTTGTTGTACCGGTATTTGGTGTTGCAACAGAACTATTAATTGTATCCGTACCTATCGTATTGGAAGAATCTGATGTTGGAATGTGCTGGCGTTCATCAGGATGATAATCTGATGCATCGGTTGTAGGATTATTTGAAGTAGTATCGCTAACGCCGGGACTTGTCCCTTCATTTTTATTGGTGTTATTATTACATGCAATCATAAAACTTATACTTAATAGAGCTGTAATTATAATTTTGAATGCTTTCATAGCCTTGTTTTTAATACAATTTCAAACCTTGTTCCATTTATTATTAAAAAAACGAGCTATAGAAATAGCCCGTAACCATTACTCAGGATTTGTAAAAAAACTTAGTGCTTTCTATTACATGAATTTACCCAAACACGTGCCAGTTATAAAGTACCTTAGGATAAGGTATTTATAAATAAATTTTAAAAAAAATGAAAGGAATTTTTTCTACAATAATTTTCTCAATCAGAAGGTTAATTTACCTCTGTAATAATCAAGTATCATAGAGCGAAGGACATAATCATATTTGGCAATGATGAGGTTTAAGTTAGATTGATCAACATTATTTTTTGCAATCAGATAATCTACAGAGTTAATGGCTCCGGAATTGAATTTTATCTCTGCTTCGCGAAAAGATTCTTTATATGCATATGCCTGTTCAGTTAAAACATCATAACGACTTTTTGCTGAATTTACATTTACATAAGCTTGTTCAACATTTTGCTGCAGTTGTATTTTGGTAGCATTAAAAGTTATTTCTGCATCTTTTTGTTGCAACAAGGCGGTCTTAATCTGCGTTTTATTTCTAAGATTATTTAATAAAGGAATACTAATACCAATACTGAATGAGCTATTGAAATTATTTTTAAACTGATCGCCATAATTTATTTTATTAATGCTGTAATTATCCTGTTGCGTAAAAACAGGCAGCTTGTCACTCCCACTCATTACATAACCGTTGGTTTGTACATCAGTTGTATTTATATATTGCTGTACAGTGGCATTATTAGAATAATTTGTAAATATGCCGCCGTTAAAATATAAAGATGGATAGCTTTGCGATCGGTAGGTTTTTACGCCATACAAAGCACTACGCTCCCGTAATTCTGCTGCTTTAACAATGCTAAGATTTTGCAATGCTGCCTGGTAAATTGAATCAGTATTACTTGCTGTATTGTTTTCAACATCTGTCAGGGTCAATCTTTCTAACTGCTGGTTTTTATTATATGGAATATTTAATAACTGCGCCAGTGTAACTTTTGCTGTTTCCAAAGCATTTTGCGCATTTACAACATTCAACTGATTATTGGCATATTCACCTTTAAGATCATAAAACTGGCTTGGACTTATGCTGCCTTCCTGGTTTAAAATATCCAGCCGTTCCACCTGCTTGGCGGAAACATCTCTTTGCTGTATTGATACTGATAGCAGGTCTTCATTAGTTAAAACCTGCAGGTATTCCAATATTACATTTAAGGCAATAAAATCTTTTTCACTTTGCGTTTCAAATTCTCTTGCCTGGAATGAGAGTTTGTTTTGTTTAATATTATTTTGAATGGCAAATGCATTAAATAAAGTGAGCTGTGTATTCAAACTGTAATTGTCATACTTAATGCTCTGATTTGAGTATATGTTTGTATATGGGTCAATATTGCGGCCAGTGTTTATGCTATGACTTATATCACCATTTAATGTAGGCAACATATAGCCTTTTGCACCCTGCCAGTTTGTTTTAGATATATCTGAAGTAATTTCTCTGTGCTGCACATCAGCATTATTTTTTAATGCTATTTGTATACATTGCTGAAGAGTTAGTTTTGGCAATGATGATGTATCGGGCGTTTGTGAAAATGAATATATCGTTATGCATATAAATACAAAACATATTGCCATTGCTTTTCGTATCATAAACCAGTTCTTCATTTAAATTAAGATTCTATTCTCCCGTCTAATAAATTAATAATGCGTGAGCCATATTCAGCATTTTTTTCTGAATGTGTTACTTGAATAATTGTTACACCGTCTTCTTTATTCAATTTTGTAAACAATTCCATTATCTCTTCACCTTGTTTTGAATTCAGGTTTCCTGTTGGCTCATCTGCCAGCAATAATCTTGGATTGGCAACAAGTGCTCTCGCAATACCCACCAGTTGTTGCTGGCCGCCGGATAATTGTGTTGGAAAAAGATCTTTCTTACCAACAATATTAAAACGGTCAAGCACATCTGCAACAATTGCTTTTCTTTCAGATGTTTTTGAATTCTGATAAATCAGTGGCGTTTCAATATTTTCATACACAGTTAGTTCATCAATAAGATGATAAGCCTGGAAAACAAAACCTATATATTGCTTGTATAATTGAGAACGGTGTTTTTCTTTAAGCTTATGAACAGGTTCGCTCATAAAAAAATATTCGCCTTCATCAAATTCATCCAACATTCCTATTACATTCAGCAAAGTAGATTTCCCCGAGCCGGAAGGCCCCATAACTGATACAAACTCGCCTTGCTTAATTGTAAGATTTATATCTTTCAAAAGATAAGTTTTTGCACCACCAATGGTTATCCATTTTGAAAGATGCTGTAGTTCTATCATGCTTAATTTAAAATTTATGTACAGAAGTATTAGAAAGATATACCAATTGCAACAAGTGCTGAAAAGCAATGTTTTAGTAAATTAAAATGCTGTTATCGTGTTCGTTTTTGATACAGTTGCTGTTCATTTTCAGACCTCATCCCTGGCCCTCTTTACTTCTGAAGAGGGGAATTAAAACCAGATAAATTTTAGTCATTATTTTAAGATATAATAAGGAAACAACTTGTATAACTCCTTTTAGAGTTGGGATAACAGCTTATTTATTTTGTCAGCAAGCTTCACATCTTTATCAGTAATTATATCGCCGGCATCATGCGTGTTCAGCCATATCTCTACTTTATTATACACATTCGTCCATAAAGGATGATGGTTCATGCGTTCCGCTTCAATGGCAACGCGAACCATAAATGCAAACGCTTCAGAAAAATTTTTGAATTCAATTTTGCGATAAAGCGAATTATTATCTTCAGACCAGGCTTCAGGTATATTCATGTTTATAAAATTAAATTTCCTTTACTCTTAATTTTGTCGGGCGTTAATTCTGTTACTAGTTGTACTTCGCTAATAGTTTTAATTTTTTTTTGCAGGCTTATAAAATCATCTTCATTAATTATATCAGCTTTAAGCAGCCATAAAAAATCGAAATGTTTAAACTCAGGCAATAAATATTCTCCTTCAAACTGGTTATGATAAATGTAATGTTCCATTTCACAATCTGTTTCACAAAACTGGTAAACCTGGAAAAAATAATTGCGGCCTTTTTTTTTTAATTGAATCTCAGCTTCCGCATTTAACCTGAAATCATATTTTAATTGCGAGTTTATCAGCCAGCAAAAACGATAATTTTTCAATTGCGACATAACACCAAGCAACCTGGTGCCCGTAAAAAAATTATCTTCAATTGCATCAATATTCAATACAAGTTTTGCCATATTAACCAAACAAAATAAAGATATTCATATTTAAAGAATGAAATTGCTTAATCAGGGCAAAAACATTTTTTTCTAAAAATTGTGTACATATTTATAAGCCATAGAGATATTAGAATTGCACATCAAAGCTCATTTCATTTCCATTTCTTGAAATACGCAATGTGGTTTTATCGCCCTTTTTAAAATGCTGTAATGCCTGCATGTATGTTTGAATGTCAACAAATTTATAATCGCCCAATTGCAACAAAATATCGCCAGCTTTTAACCCAATTCTTTCAGCAGTTTTACCTTTACTTACACCATCAATACGTAAACCGGAACCTGTATAACCATAATCCGGCATTACGCCTAAAGTAACCGGCAAACTCATGCTGCGCATTTCAGGATCTTTTGTTTGAAGAAATGCAAGCTTGCCTTTGTCATTGGTTGTGTTTATAATATTTACTATATAATCAATGATCTCTGTTTCATCTTTATAATTTATTTTATCCGCATCGTCGGTTGCTTTATGATAATCAGGTTCTGCATTGGTAAAAAAGAAAAGCACAGGAATGCTGTCATGATAAAAAGCAGAATGATCACTTGGGCCGCTGCCGCTGCTGTCAAACTTAACTACAAGGTTTGGATCCGTTGCAGTTTGAAAAACATCACTCCATGTTGGCGAAGTGCCATAACCGCCAATTTCTAATTTGCGTGCAGAATCATACCTGCCGATCATATCCATATTTATCATGTAATTCATATTCACGCTCACTGTGGGATGCTGCAACCAGTATTTTGAACCAAGCAATCCCAATTCTTCACCTGAAAAAGCAATGAATAAATAATTATTGTTATGCGCTTTTGTGTTGTACAACAATCTCGCAAGTTCCATCAAAGCTGCAGTGCCGCTGGCATTGTCATCAGCACCGTTATGAATCTGGCCTTCACCGTCTAAACTGTTTCCATCTTCACCGTAACCTAAATGATCGTAATGTGCACCAATAACAACTGTGTTTGGTGCATTAAAATTTAAATAACCAATTACGTTGTGAGCCTTACGGTTATCTACTGCAAGATTTACATTTAAATCAATGTCATAAATATTTGTCGGGTCTGAAAAATATTTTTGAGTGCCGGTTTCAGTTAAATAAATTACGGGAATTGCAACTGCATCGCTTGTGTCTTTCTTGTCAAACAAAATATTATCTGCAGCAGAAGAGCTGTTATAAACAATTAATGCTTTTGCACCTTTCTTAGCATCTTTTTGCGCTTCCTCCTTCACTGCATTCAACATATCAAAATGCGGGTTTTTTTTATTATCATCCAATACGTCAGCAACATTCCAAAACCATATTTGGTTTTCTTCACGCAGCATTGGTGATACACTTCCTTTTACAGCCATATTTGCAGAAAAGGATAATGGGTAATAATCTGTTTTTGATTCAAGCTTTTCACCATTTACCGAGAAAAAATTATCAGGTGAACTGAAACCTTTTCCTTCGCTTATTTCAAACTCCTGTATAAACCCATTATCTCCTTTTGGAGAAAGTTTATATTTTTCAAACATATTGCTGATGTACTGCATTGCAAGCAACTCGCCGGCAGAACCGGCTCTTCTACCTTCCAGCTTATCGCTTGCCAAATACTGAATATGTGCCTGTATATTGGTCGTAATAGTTTTATCAGATTTTGCTTTAGCTTTTTTTGATTGGGCGTTTACAGTAAGTACAACGGGTAATAACAAAAGGATCAGCCACAGTTTTTTCATTGCTTTTTCTTATAACGCAAATGTAACAAGAGAGATTTTTAATAAATTTTTTTTAGATAAAAATGATAAAACCTTGGCTTTTATAAAAATAACCTAAATGTCAAACTCCTTATATCGTAATATTTTTTTGATTACACACATTAAATTGCGGCAAATTTTAAATACTGGTACGCAATAGTGTGAATATAGCTTTGGTAGGAAACCCGAACAGCGGCAAATCTTCTTTGTTTAATGCATTAACAGGTCTTAATCAAAAAGTAGGAAATTTTCCTGGTGTTACAGTTGATAAAAAAACAGGGGCTTCTGTTTTAGACGAAGATATTGCTGCAACTATAATTGACCTGCCCGGCACTTACAGTTTATACCCGCGAAGAGATGATGAATGGGTGGCTTATAAAGTTTTAATGCATGCTGATGCACACATCAATCCTGATATTATTTTACTGATTGCAGATGCAAGCAATCTTAAACGAAACCTTCTTTTTTGCACCCAGGTTATTGATCTGAAATATCCTGTAGTTATTGCATTGACCATGATGGACCTTGCACGCAAAAAAGGAATTGAAATAGATTTTGCCGGCCTTTCCACTGAACTGGGCGTTCCAGTTATTCCTGTAAATCCAAGAAAAAATAAAGGTATCGGGCAATTAAAAAAAACACTGGCGCAAACAGCAAAACATCGCCAACCGGCACAAAAAAGAGATTTTATAAATAACATTGCCTTGGCTGCCAATGCTATTGAAAAAGTAAAAAATGTTTTGCCGGGTATAAGCGATTATGAAGGTATTCATTATCTTATTAATCATGAAAATTTTGGTTTGCCTGCAACCGTGAATAATGTGATTGAACAGGCAGAAATTGATAACAACTTTAATCCATCTAAAACGCAGGCTGAAGAAATTGTACAGCGTTATTCACGCATAAAACAGGTAATGCAGCAAAATGTGGTGGAGCCAGACCCATTACAACGGAAATTATTTACAGAACACCTTGATAATATTTTGCTGCACCGTGTTTGGGGTTATCTCATATTACTTGTTGTTTTATTCTTTTTGTTTCAAAGTATATTCTGGCTGGCGCAATATCCAATGAATGGTATAGACTGGAGTTTCTCGCAAATAAGCGCCTGGCTGAATCATGTTTTACCAACAGCATGGTGGAGCGATCTTATTGTGAATGGCTTGCTTGCAGGATTAAACGGCATTCTTGTTTTTGTGCCGCAGATAATGATCTTGTTTGGATTGATAACTTTATTGGAAGACACGGGATACATGGCGCGTATAAGTTTTTTGAGTGATAAGCTTATGCGCAAAGTTGGATTGAACGGAAAAAGTGTAATGCCGATGATAAGCGGCTTTGCATGTGCTGTGCCCGCTATAATGTCAACAAGAAATATCGAAAACAAAAAAGAAAGGCTGCTTACAATTTTAGTAACACCGCTTATGAGTTGCAGCGCAAGATTGCCTGTTTACACAATTTTAATTGCCCTGGTTATTCCAAATAAATATTACCTCGGTTTTTTAAGCCTGCAGGGTTTGGTGATGATGGCTTTATATCTTTTAGGAACTGTTATGGCCTTAATAGTAAGTTATGTTTTTAAATTCATTATTAAGCTGAAAGAAAAAAGTTATTTCATATTAGAGCTGCCGGTATACCGTTCACCGCGATGGAAAAACGTTGGCATCACCATGATTGAAAAAGCAAAAATTTTTGTTACAGATGCAGGCAGGGTAATTTTATTTATAAGCTTGTTGTTATGGTTTCTCAGCAATTATGGCCCGTCAAACCGTATGCACGCAGTAAACGAAAAATATACTGCATTAAAGCAGCAAAACATTTCTGCTGAACAATCTGCCGCACTAAAAAAGCAATACAAATCAGAGAAGCTACAAAATTCTTTTGCAGGCATTTTAGGCAAAACAATTGAACCTGTGATTAAGCCTTTAGGTTATGATTGGAAGATTGGTATTGCATTAATTACATCTTTTGCTGCACGGGAAGTTTTTGTAGGAACGATGGCAACCTTGTACAGTGTAGAAGATAAAGATAACAGCACCCTGCAGCAGAAAATGCAAAGCGCAGTTAAAGAAGATGGAAGCAAGGTTTATACTTTGCCTGCGGCATTATCATTAATGGTGTTTTATGTTTTTGCCATGCAGTGCATGAGCACGCTTGCAGTTGTAAAAAGAGAAACACGTACATGGAAATGGCCTGTAATACAATTTATTTATATGACATCGCTT
>Ga0206952_10061_pt1 | contig 35513 bp, 38 predicted proteins | sample Alteio_BWOrgHeat_39_FD_152966 | JGI IMG/M metagenome (GOLD analysis project Ga0206952, IMG submission 152966) | Enriched cells from forest soil in Barre Woods Harvard Forest LTER site, Petersham, Massachusetts, United States -... | ecosystem: Environmental > Terrestrial > Soil > Temperate forest >... | reverse complement strand
GCTTCATTGTAAATCGCATCATTCATTAATGATTTTTGCAAAGCCTGTATTTCTTCAAAAGATTTATACGGAACGATCACATAAATTACTTTATCAGTAGCTGTATCGTTTGCAATTGGTTTAAAAACGCCAATACTTTTTTTATCATTTCTGTGTAAGGCAGGCAATAAAGCCGTTTGCAGGTAAGTGTCTAACGTAATTTCCTGTTGCGCATCTTTAAAATGATAAACAGTTATTTCATAAATATCATTAGCAAAACTTTTTGTTGAAATAAAACTGATTGAAAGCAATACTATCAATGTGAAATATTTTTTCATAAAATGTATATTAGGAGGTAAAGTTAACGTCACTTCATAAATCATGTCTGCGATTGATTATTTTTGCAGCTTAAATTTTTTGAATGAATATAGTAAAGGTAGCCGGCATACAAATGAGTTGTTCTGCAAACAAAGAAGCAAATCTTTCTAAAACAATTGAGCGCATAAAAGAAGCTGCGGCAAAAGGTGCAAAAATTGTTTGCACGCAGGAACTATTTACTTCGCTGTATTTCTGCGATGAAGAGAATTATGACAATTTTAAATTAGCAGAATCTATTCCCGGCAAAACAACAGAACAATTATGCAGTCTTGCAGCAGAATTGAACGTTGTTATCATTGCTTCTTTGTTTGAAAAAAGAGCGCAGGGAATTTATCACAATACAACAGCAATTATTGATGCAGATGGAACATATTTGGGCAAGTACCGGAAGATGCATATTCCTGATGATCCTGCTTACTATGAAAAATTTTATTTCACGCCGGGTGATCTTGGTTATAAAGTTTGGAATACAAAATATGGGAAACTTGGTGTGTTGATCTGTTGGGATCAATGGTATCCTGAAGCTGCTCGCATAACTTCTTTAATGGGTGCAGAAATTTTATTTTACCCCACAGCAATTGGTTGGGCAACCGACCAGGATGAAGAAACAAATAATGAACAATACAATGCATGGCAAACTATTCAACGCAGCCATGCGGTGGCAAATGGTGTACATGTGGTAAGCATAAATAGAGTAGGGTTGGAGCAGGATGGAAGAATGAAATTCTGGGGCGGATCATTTGTGTCAAATCCGTTTGGTAATCTTATTTATAAAGCTTCGCACGATAATGAAGAAGTTTTTCTTGCTGATATCGATACAGCAAAAACTGATAAGTACAGAACGCACTGGCCTTTTATGCGCGATAGAAGAATTGATTCTTATCAACAGATAACAAAAAGATTCATTGATGAGGAGAATTAGTCCGAAAGTCAGAAAGTCTGGAAGACAGAAAGTAAATACCAATCCTAAATAATATGCCGTTTAAATTTGAAAAATTAATTGTTTGGCAGAAGTCATTAGATCTTGCAACAATAGTTGATGAGATTTCTAAGAAATTTCCGAAAGAAGAATTATATGTTTTATCATCACAAATAAAAAGAGCTGCTGATTCTATTTCATTAAATATTGCTGAAGGCTCAACAGGACAAACGAATCCTGAGTTTAAAAGATTTCTTGGTATTGCTTTGAGATCAGATGTTGAAGTTGTTGGTTGTATTCATCTAGCTAAAAGAAGAAACATTATTAGCAATGATGATTTTGAAAAAATTTACAAAGCATGCGAAGAAATATTAGTAATGATTAACGCACTTAAAAAATCTCTTGATTAATAATGCCAACTGCAAATCTTCCTGACTTCCGGTCTTCCGGTCTTTCAGACTTTCGGACTCCATCACAACTTGGCTTTCATTTTCCCGCCGAATTTGCACCGCATGAAGCAACGTGGTTAAGTTGGCCGCACAAAGAAGCATCATGGCCGGGAAAAATTCAAACAATATATAAGCCGTATGCACAATTTATAAAAGCTGTTGCAGCAGGAGAGAAGGTGCGCATTAATGTGAATGATGAAGCAATGAAATCTTTTGCAGAGCACACTTTACAAAAAGAAAATGTAAACATGCAACAGGTTGAATTTTTCTTTCATCCAACCAATGATGCATGGTGCAGAGATCATGGTCCTGCATTTGTTATTAATACTGAAAAAAAAGAAAAAGCAATTGTTGATTGGGGTTATAATGCATGGGGCAATAAATATCCGCCGTATGATTTGGATGATGTTATTCCAACATTGATTGCAAAACAATTTGGCTTAAAAGTATTTTATCCAAACATTGTAATGGAGGGTGGTTCTGTTGAATTTAATGGTAAAGGAACATTGATGACTTCAACTGCGTGTTTATTAAATCCAAATCGTAATCCGCAATTAAATCAACAACAAATAGAAAATTATTTGCACGAATATTATGGTGTTGAACAAATATTGTGGGTAGATGAAGGCATTGTTGGCGATGATACCGATGGTCATATTGATGACACTGTTCGTTTTGTGAATGAAGACACAGTAATAACAGTTATTGAAGAAAATAAATCAGATGAAAATTATGCATTGCTTCAACATAATCTGAAGCAATTAAAAACAATGCGTTTGTTAAATGGCAAACAACTAAATATTGTTGAATTGCCAATGCCTGATGCAATTGTTTATGAAGATCAAAGATTGCCTGCTTCGTATGCAAATTTTTATATTGCCAACAATGTGGTTGTAGTTCCAATATTTCAATCCACTAAAGATGAAAAAGCACTGGCTATAATTCAGCAATGCTTTCCTTCAAGAAAAGTTATTGGCATTAATTCAGTTGATATTATTTGGGGATTAGGGAGTTTTCATTGTCTTAGTCAGCAGGAGCCAAAAGTTTAATAGTTAATATCCTTTCTATAAAATATTTTCGTTGCAATAAATTTATTATGCCAGCCAAAACACTACTGCTTTCTCTTTTCATTTTGACCTCATTAATTACATCAGCCCAAAAAAGTGTATTAACACAACACAATGATATTAACCGCACAGGCTGGTATGATAATGAAACTGTGCTTAATAAAAATAATGTGCATGCAGGTTCATTCGGAAAAATATTTACACGTGTTGTTGATGACCAGATATATGCGCAACCCCTTGTAAAACTAAAATTGCATGTTCCTGGTAAAGGAATTAAAAATGTTGTTTTTGTTGCGACGGTTAATAATACCATTTATGCTTTTAATGCTGATTCGGCAAAAGTTACCGCACCCTACTGGCAGAAAAATTTAACGCCGTTACATTCAAGAGTGATAAGTAAGAACGATGAAACCGGCGCCTGCGGAGGTTTTTACAACGATTTCACCGGCAACATGGGCATTGTTGGTACACCGGTTATTGATTCAACTACAAACACAATGTATGTTGTTGCAAGAAGTGTGGATACAACAGGCGGTGGCAAAAATTTCAAACAATATTTGCACGCACTTGATATAGCAACTGGTAAAGAAAAAACAAACAGCCCGGTTTTAATTGCTGCTTCAGTTAACGGTACAGGCGATGGAAGTTCTGGTGGTAAAGTTTTTTTTAGTGCCTTGCATAATAACCAGCGTGGAGGTTTGTTACTATCAAATGGGATTGTTTATATGGCCTGGTCATCACATTGTGATTGGGGGCCGTATCATGGCTGGCTGATGGGTTATGATAAAACTTCATTGCAACAAAAATATGTGTATGCATCAACGCCTGATGGTTACAATGGCGGAATATGGATGAGCGGTGGCGGCCCTTCTGCAGATGAAAATGGAAATGTATATCTCGCTGTTGGAAATGGTTCTGTTGGAAAAAATGGTAACCCGGCTGATCTGCGCAACCGTTCTGAAAGTGCTTTAAAACTTAAACCCTCAGGTACAGGTTTTGCTATTAAAAGTTATTTCACTCCCAAAAATTATGAAACTCTTGAAGGCGCTGATTTGGATTTTGGTGTTACGCAGATAATGCTCATTCCAAACACTAACCGTGCAATTGTTGGTGTAAAAGATGGTCACATTTATTTATTGAACCGTGATACAATGGGCAGCTATAATTCTGTTACAAATAATGTTATTCAAACCATCGATCTTGGTAGTAATTCTTTTTTGCGTTCTGCCATGTCTTATTTTAAAGGGAGTAAAGAATATTTATACTCATGGAGTGAGAACTCGCTGTTAAGGGCTTATCCATATAACAGAACTACCGGGCAGCTTAATTTAAATAGTACAATCGTAAGCGGCTTGCAGGGACCAACAGGAAACAATGGTGCATTACTGTCTGTTTCATCAAATGGTTCTGTTGATTCTACAGGAATTTTATGGGCAAGTTATGCTGAAAACGGAGACGCAAATCAATCTGTTCGCCCTGGAATTTTAAGAGCTATTGATGCCAGTGATGTTACAAAGGAGCTTTGGAATTCTTCTACTTATCCCGCCGATAATCCTGGCAATTATGCAAAATTTAATTGCCCTACCATTGCAAACGGCAAAGTTTATCTTGCTACATTTTCAAACCAGTTGGTTGTTTATGGCTTAACGGGAAATTCTTCTGATAACTGTAGTCTTGTAAACATTGCTTTAAATAAATCGGCTTATTCTTCATCAGTTAAAGCATCTGGTTTCGAAGCATTTAAGGCTACTGATGGAAATTTAAATACAAGGTGGGCAAGCCAGTATAGCGATCCGCAATATATTTATGTTGATCTGGGAAAACGCTATGATATCTGCCGCGTTATATTACATTGGGCAAATGAGCTTGGCCAGGATTACAAGATACAGGTTTCAGATGATGCGTCTTTTTGGACGGATGCAGCAACAATCACCAACAATGTTTCCTATAATCATTCAATCCCTTTAAATGCATCCGGCAGGTATGTACGCATGTACGGCACAAAGCGTGGTACAGTCAACGGTTATTCTTTGTATGAATTTGAAGTGTATGGCAAGCCTGCTGCAAATAGTTGTGCGTCGCCGGTTAATTTGTATACTACAGATGTATATGAAACAAATGCTGCTTTGCATTGGAATGGTAATGGTGCGTCAAAATTTGTTATACAATATAAAACTGTAACCGCTGTTAACTGGAGCCAAACTACTTCAACAACAAACAGCATAATATTAAATGATCTTTCCTGCAACACGCCTTATTTATACCGCGTGCAAGGTGTTTGTAACACAAATGACAGCAGCGATTTTTCTATAGCCGGGGGCTTTACAACGTTGGAATGTAATATAAGCTGTGATCCTTTGCCAACAAGATGGTCAACGCAGGATATTGGCGATGTTAGTATTGCAGGTGCTGCATGTTATAACAGCAGCACGGGAACTTTTGAACTTAAGGGTTCAGGCAATGATATATGGGACACGCAGGATGCATTTCGCTTTGCATATAAAACAATTGTTGGCGATGGTGAAATTATCGCAAGAGTAGTTGACCAGGACAACACAAACGAATGGAATAAATGTGGCATCATGGTTCGCGAAACACTTGACCAGGGTTCACGACATGCATTTATTGCCATAACAAACAGCAATGGCGTTGCAATGCAAGACAGAACAATTACAGATGGAGCAAGTGATAACATAAACACCGGAGCAGGAAAAAAAGCACCGTATTGGTTAAAGATGGTAATCAGCGGTTCAACTTATACAGGTTATATGTCGCCTGATGGTTTAAACTGGACAAAAGTTGGCAATACTGTTAATGCAGGTTTTGGAAATGGATTACCAGTATATGCAGGTCTTGCTATCACAAGCCACGATAACAGCGTGCTTTCAACTGCACATGTTGATAATTATAGTTTAGGTGGCGTATTGGGTGTACAATTAATCAGTTTTACGGGCCGTTTAACATTGAATCATACCATAGCATTGGATTGGATAACAACACGCGAAACAAAAACAAATTATTTTGTTGTTGAGCGTACAACAGATAACTGGAATTACACTGCTATTGATACGGTTTATGCAGAAAATAACGGCGAGTTTACACAGAATTATAATGCTACAGATTTTCATCTTTTACCGGTAATGACTTATTACAGGCTTAAGATTGTAAGCATGGATGGAAGAATAAGTTATTCGCCTATAGCTGCCGTAAGAGTTGCCAATACAAAATCGCCATTAATGTATCCGAATCCTGCAAAAACTTATGTAAATATTGCACAGGGAACCGAATTAATTAAGCAGGTTACAGTTTATAATATTTTAGGCAGAACAATTGTAAGCTTTCCAAACACAAGGTCACAAAGCATTATTAAAATACCTACTTATTCATTTCCTGCAGGGTTATATCTTGTTGAAATAAGAACAGCAAGTGCTGTGTATAGAGATAAGCTTGTGGTAAATTAAAAAATTTACCGCAGAGTGTAAGAGTAATTAGTGGCTCAGAGTTTAATATTTAAAATTATTCTTTCCAATGACCCATTTTTCCAAATTTCTCAATGCGCATTTGTATGCGTTTATCAGGGTTTATATCTTTTACTTCACTTAATGCTTTAATTATATGAGATTTTAAAATTTCAGCCGCCTGCGCATAATCCCAATGAGCACCGCCATCGGGTTCTGGAACAATTTCATCAACCAAACCAAAGCCTTGCATATCTGTTGCAGTAAGTTTTAATTGTTCAGCAGCCAATTCTTTTTTCTCCCAGCTTCTCCATAAAATGGTACTGCAATTCTCTGGTGAAATAACCGTATACCATGAATTTTCCATCATTAAAATTCTATCTCCAACACCTATGCCCAACGCGCCACCGCTGGCTCCTTCACCAATTATACAACAGATAACAGGCACACGCAGGCGTATCATTTCGTAAATATTGCGGGCTATTGCTTCGCCTTGTCCGCGCTCTTCTGCTTCCATACCAGGATATGCGCCGGGCGTATCAATTAATGTAACAACAGGTTTATTAAATTTCTCTGCAATCTTCATTAAACGCAAAGCTTTACGATAGCCTTCAGGATTAGCCATACCAAAATTGCGTTGCTGGCGCATTTTTGTATTGATGCCTTTTTGCTGGCCGATTACCATTACAGTTTGTCCATCTATTTCTCCAAGACCACCTACCATAGCTTTGTCATCTTTTACATTTCTGTCGCCATGCATCTCAATAAAATTGCTTACAATTTTATCAATGTATTTGAAGGTATAAGGACGATCAGGATGACGGCTTAGCTGTACACGCTGCCAGGGTGTAAGATGTTCGGTTATATTTTTTCTTTTATCAAGAACAGATGCTTCTAATTGCTGAATGGTTTGCGAGTAATCTATTTTGGAATTTTTTTCTGCCAGCTTTTTTGTTTGATCAATCTGCTCATATAATTCTTTTATCGGCTGTTCAAAATCTAGAAACTGCCTGTTAGGATACTGCGGCATACTTTAATTAGTTGGGTGGTAAATGTAAGAGAGATTTTTTAAATGAAAATTGATAATCGAAATATCATAAAATAACTGCTTCCAAATTACTTTTTAATTAGATTTAGGGTTGAACATCTTACCGGATTAAAATAAACAATGCTGATTGCATTGCTTTTAAAACTTGCCATATGAAAAAATTTTACACCTACACATTGTTAGCGATAACAATTTTCTCTTCACCTAAATTAATTGCCCAGGTTAATTTAAATGATTCTCTTGCCTTAGTTGATTTATATAACAGCACTGATGGGCCGCACTGGTTGAATAATGAAAACTGGTTAACAGCAGCGCCTGTGAGTACATGGTATGGGGTATATGTAAGCAGCAGGCGTGTTTATAAGTTATATCCGTACTCAAATAATTTAAAAGGCACTTTGCCGGCATCTCTTGGTAATCTTACTAAGCTTACTTATTTAGATTTAGATAATAATCAATTAAGCGGAAGCATTCCTTCATCTTTGAGCAATCTTACTAATCTTACTGGTTTATATTTAAACAATAATCAATTAAGTGGAAGCATTCCTCTCTCTTTTGAAAATCTTACTAAGCTTACTATTTTAAGTTTAGAGGATAATCAATTAAGCGGAAGCATTCCTTCGTCTTTTAACAATCTTACTAGGCTTACTGAGTTATATTTAGACAATAATCAATTAAGTGGAAGCATTCCTCTCTCTTTTGGAAATCTTACTAGGCTTACTATTTTATATTTAAACAATAATCAATTAACCGGAAGCATTCCATCAGAATTGGGAAATTTAACCCGTATCTATAGAATAGCTCTAAACAACAATCAGTTAAGTGGCAGCATTCCTTCGTCTTTGGGCAATTTTGAACACCTTCAAGATTTATACTTAAACAATAATCAATTAAGTGGCAACATTCCCACTGAATTAGGTAATATTAAGTCTCCGCAAAATATCAATTTAAGTTACAATCAGTTAAGTGGGAGTATACCATCTTTTTTAGGAAATTTTAATTATCGTCTTAGTCATTTATTATTAAACAATAATCAATTAAGCGATGAAATTCCAATAGAATTGAGCAATCTTAAAGGTCTTGTAGTTTTAGACTTGTCCAATAATCAGTTGAGCGGGAACATTTCTGGAAAATTAGCCAACTGTATTATTCTGCACGTCTTAAAATTAGACAGCAATCAGTTAACCGGTAAAATACCTTTTTCATTTGGCAGCCTTCGGTATTTAGAAGAGTTGAACTTAAAATATAACAATTTAAGAGACAGTATTCCTTCCAGCCTGGGAAATCTTACGAGCCTTCAATATTTAATTTTATCCCATAATAATTTAAGTGGTAATGTTCCTGCTTCACTTGGTAATCCTAAGTACCTAAAAATATTAAATGTTCAACATAATCATTTAAGCGGTACTGTGCCGGGTTCTCTTACCAATCTCAATAAATTAAACCGGCTACGTTTAGGGCATAACTGGTTTACATTCGATGGAATAGAATTAATTGCCCAGCAATTTAATACATTACAAGGCCTGGTGTATACAAAACAAAGAATAATCAGCATTCACCAAAACAACAACGCACTTTCAGTTTATGCTGGCGGCACACTTAGTAATAATACATTCAAGTGGTTTAAAAATGGTTCATTAGTTTCAACCATACACGGCGATTCTACTTTTACACCAACAACAAACGGCGCTTATAATGTAGAGGTTACAAATTCTGTTGCAAGTGAACTTACTTTGTATAGTGATACAATAAACTTTACTTCATTAAAAGTTGTTCAACAAACCAATATTAGTTCTGCAAAAACATTAAATAAAATTAATTTTTCTGTTTATCCAAATCCTGTAAAAACAACTGCAACAATTTCATTTAATGCAACTGGAAATTATACTATAAAACTTACAGATGTGAATGGAAATATTCTTCAAACAAAAACAATTATTGCAAATAATAAAAACGTTGTTCAATTAAGTGTGGGCCAATATGCAGCAGGAACATACTTTGTAACAATAAGTAATGAAAAAAATGAAGCGCAAACTTTAAGATTACAAAAACAATAAAGAATTTTTATTTAAAGATTTGCAGGAAAAATAGGATAGACTCCTATATTTGCATCCCGAAATTTTTTGGATCGGTAGTTCAGTTGGTTAGAATGCCGCCCTGTCACGGCGGAGGTCGCGGGTTCGAGTCCCGTCCGGTCCGCAAAATTAAATTGTAAGTAGCTAATTTTCAACAAGTTAGCTACTTTTTTTTGAAGGTGGTGAAATATAAGTGAAATGAAGTCCTCCATTTTTTTCCTGTTTTTTCAACTAAGATTTGTTCAAAAAAAATGGATGAATTGACTCTAAGCAATACACTAGTTTCCCTTCTAAATCGACTTTAAATTCAATTAAATTATTTTGTCGCGCTTGATATAATTTTCTATTATCCCATCCAGTTAAAGCACGTATTACTCCAACCTTGACCCATGTTTTCTTTTTACTTGTTGCTTGCAAGTTTGAAATTTTCTCATTTATTCGTTTCAGGTATATTTCAGTTGAAGTGTTTTTTGATTCACGAATTGATTGAATTAACTCGACTAATTGATCAAGCTTTTTATTTATCTCCTCAAGTTTTTGATGACCAGATTTTTCTAAAAGAATCTCAGTGATTGATTTATCATCCAAATCATTTTTGTGATACTTAGTTGTTGTTGATTGTTGAATGAATTTATAATTGCAGTAACCACAATTTCTTGCTTTAGCAGGCATCTGAGAATGACAATCCGGGCATTGTTTGCGTGTCATAAATAAACCGGTGCAGACTTTATTATCGGTTAACGAACTTGGTTAGCTTTTTTTTCCTTTCATTGGCCTTCACGTACAATTGCTTTAAATAATCTTGGATTCTATTTGTCTCTGACTTATCCAGCTCCAGGTAATCAGCGCTTATGTCTCTGTCATCAAATATTCGAGTAGCTAGATCTTTTTGAAAGCATATATTTTCGATTTGACCTTTAAAAATTTTACAATCATATATGATGTTATTATCAGACATGTAGCTAGACATTACACATATGCGTATACTCTTTGAAAAATCCTCGAAATAAAATTTCAGATTGAGGTGATGATTGCGTATGGAATTATCAGCGTTGTTTATGGTAATTTTTAATCGATAATATTCATCTTCACCACTATAGCTTGACGAAAAAACATAACGAGCATGTATGTACCATACATTTTGCAAATGATCTTCACCCGGTGGTTCTTTAAACCATAACTCATCTTTTTTATATCTGACATTTACTGAATTATAACTCGAATGACATGAAAACTTTGAGAGGTGTTCTACAATCGAACTAAAAGCAGAAAGTATCAACGACAGAAAAATTAAAAATGCTAAAAGAATATATACTAGAAGCATAATATCTCATCCTCACCATGTCCCTGGATGAGTGTTATTAAAACAACAGCGTGGGACATATAGCTACTGTAAGAAGGCACCGCGAAGCGCCCACAACTCAATAGACAATAAGCCCACGCCTTACGTGAGCGTTATTGCTTCATTCTTGAGTTGTAAAAATTTCGCGGTTTTTCTTACAAGAAATCAGCTAACGCTGTAATATTTTTTTTAAAAATAGCAAAACCTAAAGTGGTTTAATTCCTAAAAAACAACTTTTAAAAAAGTGTAAGAAGAGAATATTTTTATAAAATATTTTTTACTTTTTGTAAAAATTATTTATCTTTATAAAAAAGTGTGAAAGCCCGCACTCAAAAAACTCGTAACAAGGCTAAGGCTTTTTAGTCTGCTTTCTTTTAAAAACTTTAAGAAAACAATCACTATGAAATGGAAATTGCAAATCAAATGGGCGACAGCAAAAGTGCATAGCAAATTGCTGAGCCACGAGCCAGATTTTGGCAAAAAATTAAAAATCAAGGAACATGAAACAGTGTTTAGAAAACTGGATCGTGCTTCTCCAAAAGCTTCATGATGAAGTAGAAGAGGCACATTTAAAAAAACAGATTAATCAATTAATCAGTGAAATTGAAGAATTTCTGGCGAAGGTGGATGATATAGGAGAAGATCCTCCGACCTCAGGAAAATTAAAAAAGTTGGGCACAAATTTCTCAGACTTACTCTTGCAAATTTTTCTCAGATATTCTGAACATGAAATTGTTCATTTTATCGTGGGAAAGTTGCAACACTTTCTGTAGTGAGTGCCAATAAAAATTATTATTATGGCAATTGGAAACGCAATTACGTTACTTCGTAGAAGACATCAAATGGAACAAAAGCAATTGGCGGATGCTTTAAAAATTTCTGTAGGCTATTTATCACAGGTTGAAAACGACAGACGGAAACCAAGCATCAAATTGCTGGCTAACATAGCTGATGTATTTAAAATACCCTTGTCTGCTTTATTACTTCTTGTTTTAGAAGAAAAGCACTTTGCTGATGAGAATAAAAAAGAACTTTTAAGAATGGCGAAGCCAGTAATAGAAGACTTAATTGATCTTTTTAGCGAACCAGGCATTGAACAACAAGCACCGGTAAAACAAACAAGGTTGTCGAAGACGAATTCTCGGCTAAAATTAAAAACCTAACCCTTTTAATATATGTGGGCAGTATGCATGTACTGCCCGACATAAGCCGATTGTATTTAACTTCAAAACCCAATAGTTATCGTCTTATAATCGGCACATAGTTAATATTTACAACTTCCATTTTTTCCTAAATGAATACTAAATTCCTTAGTATTGTAAAATGGACTGCAAACTTGCAACTTTTGAAATCAAATTTTTATACTGTGGCAAAATATACAAAGCCAAAGTGGAGCAAACATTTCTTTCAGATATTCACGAAAGATTTACAGTGATAGGTGGTAAGAAATCAATTGAAATAACATCAAATAGGCCATTGATAAAAAAGACCGGTGGCCGAAAGAAAATAAAGATGCAAGCTGTGAATATTAATATAGCATACCAGGAGCTAGCACAAACCATAATTAATCAAATACAAGAGCATATATATAAATTAGAGCATCCGCCATTTAATTGGTCAGAGCATCCTAAGAATAAATAGGAACTGTGCTTGATTATACACTAAAACTCATACTTATGAAGAAGCAACAAGAATTTAAACGGTCTATTAATTTGCTCAGTGATTTTGAACGTGCAGAATATTATAAAAGTGCATATAGAAGGAGAGGAATAGCGATAATTATCTTTTCGATCTTATCATTTTGATTTGTTTTTTTATTGTCAAGTTGATCTTTGATTTTGGGATGATGAGCCATAGTACATAAATGTTAGAAATTTATGTCATGGTTGAAATAAGAGTTTATCCACAATTAAATAACAATACAAGTAAAGCTTGAAATTAAACTAAATTATTTAGGAAATTTGTTTTCCTAAATAATGAGCTATGACAGTTCAACAATATAACAGAATGATTGAAGAATATAACCGAAAAGTAAGAGATCAAATCAAAAGAAATATTGATCAATATAATCGCGAGGTTAGGAGAGTGAATGATGCAAACAAAAGAAGCGTTGATAACTACAACAACCAAGTTCGTCAGTTCAATAACAATCAGCGACAAAATCTGGAAAGAGCAATTCGCAGCTTCAATCAAACGAGGTTGGTAACTTATAAAACCACTATTGTCTATCAATCTTCCGTTAAGACCCTTGGAACCAGGTACACTGAGTTAGAGGATTACAATCACTCACATCATATTAGCAATTCGCAGTTGTTGATTGATTACCCGGTTCAAGAAACTAATAATAGTGTCCAACTATTTAATTCTTTATCAGGATCCGATCAAGGAGATTATTTAGAACCAAGAACTTTACAATTAACAGAGGTTGAGGGAAAATTATATAATGTTTCAGCAGAATTAGGGAAACGCTGGGAAGGGGCTATCTTTTCATTGAATCCGAGCAATCCTGATGCAGCGAGACATTTTTGTACAAGTGTAAGAGAAGTATTTATACAGCTATTCGATATTAAGGCTCCCGATATAAGCGTTCTAAAAAAACTCCCAAACTGTGTTTTACGTAACGGAAAACCGACAAGAAGAGAAAAGATAAGGTATCTGTTATCAATGCAATCGATAATTAATCAACCTATGGTTGCATTTGTTGATGCAGACGTAGAAGATTTAATGACTTTATTCCAAACCTTAAATGACGGAACTCATGGAAGTGCGGGAACTTTTACTGTGCAACAACTATTAAAACTTAAAAAAAGGGCTGAAGATGCTATCCTTTTTATTACAGAATTAAATCAAAACTAATAGCAAAACAAGGAGCTGACTTTTGCTTTATATTAAAGTTAATAAGAATTTATAAATATAGAAATTCTGTGCGTACTGTTAATTCGGAATCTTTCATAATTTTCAAATCTATTCATAATTTATTTTATTACAAATATTAGCGCAATGCATAACCCATTTATGAAAATTGAATATTCTGCTTTTAAAATTTTTTCCGGCGACGGTTTTGCATTCCATACTACTAAAATTCCAATCGAGTGGTGCAAAAATAAATTAACTGAACTCACAAGTGAACAAGAAACTGAACAGATGATATCAAAATGGTTTAATTTAAATTATATTGAATACCCCGGAAAGAATAGTGTAAAGCTTTCTGAAGTTGGAAAACAATATTTCGATAATCACTATTTTAATGAACAAGTTTTTGAAATTGTAGATTTTGCAATTAATAAATTAAAAGCAACAAAGAATGGTTTAAATTCAATTAACACCAGGCACAGAAATCACAGAATCCAATTGAAAGCTGAATCAGTTTTAGAGGAATATGATCTTATAGAATATAAAGTACCTCACGACAAAGCCTTGTCGATGGTACAACTAAAAGAAAACGGATATAAAGCAATCGATGCAGGAGGAATTGAGAACTATATAAACCAGGTACAAAAAAATAATATTCATAACTTACCAAGCATCTTACCGCAAATACACATAGAACACAACTACGGTAATGCTGTAGTTCAAGATTCTCTAATAAATAATTTACAAAGCAGTTTGAAAGAAGAAAAAGAAAAACGAATAAAGTATTTAATCGAAGTTTATAAAATCGCAAAAGAAGAACTTCCAACTTCTCCATCAAGTGTATATTTCGGACTTTCTAAATATCGAAAATTCAATTTTACAACACGGGAATATACCAATAATGATAAAGAAAGGGGTGGTTACATTATAGGTGAAGAGTTAGGACTAACTCAACAAGAAGTTGATACTATAGTAATTCATTATTCAAACATTGGTTACATGAGTTCTACATTGGGTCTTTGTCAATTTAATATAGAACAAGCAGGAATTAATTATTTGGAGAATTATTCAGATACAATCAATCAACCAAGTTATACATTTATGAATACACATATAACTAATACTGGAGATGGTAATGTTGTAAATACTGGAGACAATTCAACCATCAATACATATCTAACGATCAATAAGAATGAAGAAAAAAAATTATTTCAAAATCTTAAATCAATAGGTGTTTCAGATGATGATGTCATAGAACTTAAACCAATTCTTGAAACGGAAAAGCCTGATCATAATACTCAATTGGGATCCAAAACTAAAAATTGGATTGGCAAGCAATGCACCAAGTTTATAGATGGAACAGGAAAAGTGGGTGTAGGAGTAGCTGTGAAATTAATAACCAATTGGATTTTGAGTTATCATGGTTTATCAGCTATTCAATAAAACTAAATAAAAATCTATGGAAGTTAAATTAAGCTTACTTGATCGTAAAGATGCACTACATTATAGTAATCCTGTAGACGTTACGATATTTGATAAAACTTATGAAATTATCGGGTCTTGTAAAGTCTTTAGAAACGATAATGGCAATCATTTTGGAGAACTCAAGTTAGATAGGCAAGTTGACCCAAATTATTATTTTTATTATAGAGGTCGAGCCAATGAAGGTGGTATATTCATATTTGCCGGTTTGGATTTTACACCAACAGAATTAGAAGATCACCCTACAACGAAATTGAAAGAAATGATTGTCCGCTAAGGATTATAAATATAAGCTTGCTATATATGGAAGAGCTCTTGGATAAAATATTAAATATCCTTTACGATCAAGATTTACTGCATTGGAAAAAAACATCCGCAACTGATATCTTAATTGAAGACAAAGGAGTTCATAAGTTTGATGTATCAAATGCGCGATTACAACTTGCTATTGATTTTTTAGAAACAGAAAAATATATAAAAGTTCATGAGCCTGATGAAGATGAAGATGAAGATGAAAAAAAGATAGGAGAAAACTATTATTCTTTAACTGGGAAAGGTATAATGATAAAAGAAGCCGGTGGCTTCGTTCTACAAAAACATCGGACAAATAAAAAAAATAGATTAATCGACTTCTCGTATAGAGCTGCAATTGTAGTTCTATTTCTTACCGCAGCTCAAGTAATATTTGGAGGGGTACAGCTATTTTTATCTATGCATCAAAATCCACATGATCGAGCTTATTTCAATAATACTTATTACAATTGCTATCACTCCGACACAAATAAAAACCTTGAGCAAATTGATAGTTCTATTAAGAAATTTGTCATCGTCCCAGATACTGTTACTCATAAGAAATGATGTTTAAATACGACTTGATTATTCGAATCCAGGTTGGACTCGAATTTTCAACATAACTGTTTAGAAAACAGTGGGATATGTTATCGTTATAAAATAACTGAAATATAGCTGAAAATCCAAAGAATTTCTTTTTGGTTTGATAGAAAATCCTTGTTAACTTAGTCTGATTCAGCAACGAATTTGATAATTTTTGATTCATAAATGATTGAGGATCATTGTTTTAAAAATATTATTTTGTAATATTTAATATTTTTACGTATATAACTGATTGATAATCAATGAGTTGGGTCCCGTCCGGTCCGCAAAAAGCTTCAGATTTTTCTGAAGCTTTTTTGTTGTAACCATTTTATACATCAGCAATTCTGAATGGATAAATATGTATATGCCTGCAAACCTTAAATGTAAAATAAGGATTTGGATATTAATCAGTGGTCATTGTGTGCAAAACATCTAGTTCATTATTCAACACAACCATGTTTGCTTTTCTGCCGGTTGCAATTAAGCCTAACTCATTTTCTTTATTAATAACTTTTGCAGGATACAAACTACACATACGCAAAGCTTCATCAATTGTAATATTACAATTTTCAACAAAGTTTTTAACACATTTATTCATGGTCAAAGCAGATCCGCTTAATATGCCGTTAGCAGTATATTTATCACCTTCTAAAATGTGCTGATAAAAACCTTCACTTGTTTCAGTAACAGCATCTGTAATTGCAAATAATCTTTCACCCATAATTTTCTTTGCAATACGGATAGCCGGGAAACTTACATGATAGCCATCAGGCACAATACTGCAAAAAACTTTATCATGGTCGAGCACTGCACCAACCATTCCCGGTTCACGATGCTGCAAAGCGCTCATTGCATTATATAAATGCGTTGCCGTTTTTATTGTATTGAATGATTGTGTTGCCTGCTGATAACCGGCGTTTGTATGCCCGGCAGAAATAATGATATTGTATGAATGAACGAGGTGAATAATTTCTTTACGACACACTTCCGGCGCCAGCGTTATAATTTTAATTACATCCCTGCCATATTCTAACAATTCTTTCGCCTGTTCAATTGTTGGCGAAAAGATCCATTCTTCTTTATGCGCGCCACGCTTTTCTTTGCTTATCCAGGGGCCTTCAACATGCAAGCCTAAAATGCCTTTTCCGTCGTTACTCCAATAATCTTTTACAGCATCTATACATCTAAAAATGGTTTCGTAAGTATTGGTTGCAACAGTTGGCATGCAATGCGAACAACCGCCTGCCTTGCTATATTCATAAATTGCTTTTATGCTTTCTGCATCAGGATAAACTGCCAGTAATCTTTTATATGCACCATATAACTGCAAATCAATAAAAGCTGGTGCTATTATTGAATTTTTAAAGTCGATAATTTCTGTATCTGAATTTATTTTGTTTGAAGGAAGGATATCAACGATCAATTTATTTTCAACAACAACTGCATGCTGCAGCAGTATTTCATTACCGGTAAAAATGCTTTTAGCCAAATATGTTTTAGTATTATTCATTTGTGATAATAAACCTGTCTGCGTCTTTTAAAAAAGGAAATTTTTTTCTTATTTCCAGTAAATGATGTTTGTTTAAATCAATTGTAAAAATATCTTCTTCATCTTTTTTATGATATAATATCTCGCCAAGCGGATCAATCACCATACTATCACCTGCATAGTAAATATTATTGCCGTCATCACCAACTCTGTTTACGCCGATAACATAACATTGGTTTTCTATAGCTCTTGCCTGTAATAAAGTTTTCCAGGCAAGTGAACGGCGTTCGGGCCAGTTAGCAACATAGATCAAAACATCATATTCAAAATCGCTTTCTTTTACGCATTGTCTTGCCCATACAGGAAACCTCAGGTCATAACAAACCTGCAGGTTTATTTTCCAGCCTTTTGCAGAAGCAATTAATCTTTTGCTTCCCGGGCTGTAGTGATTGTGTTCATCACCATAAGCAAATAAATGACGCTTATCATAAAAGCCATAATCACCATTCGGTAACATCCATATTAAACGGTTAAAGTAATTTTCATTTTCTTTTATTATTAAGCTTCCCGTAAGAATAATTTTTTTAGTTATTGCAATGTGTTTCATCCACGCAATAGTTTCGCCATTCATTGTTTCAGCAAGCTTTTTAGGTCGCATGCTAAAGCCGGTAGAAAACATTTCAGGCAGAATAACAACTTCTGTTTTTTCTTTTATGCTGTTTATCTTTTCTTCAAGCATTGCCCTGTTTGCTATGGCATCTTCCCAAAATAATTTTGTTTGAATTAATGCGCAGCTTAGTGTTGACATTAGCGTTATTATATTTTTTGCTCTGAAAGAAATTGCCTTGCCGCCTCTAAATCTTCAGGCGTATCAATTCCAATACTTGTACGATCTGTTAATACCATTTTTATTTTAACTCCGTTTTCCAAATAGCGGAGTTGTTCTAATTTTTCAATTTTTTCTAAATGGGTTTGCTGCCATTTTGTAAACTGCAGTAAAGCAATTTTTCGATAAGCATATACACCGATGTGTTTATAGTAACTCACAACCGTTCCTTTGTCTCTTGCAAAAGGAATTACAGCACGACTGAAATATAATGCATAAGAATTTTTATCAACTACAACATTTACATTATTAGGATTTTCAACATCAGCCTGCTCAAAAATTTCATGCATTAAACTCGCTACCATTACATCTTCCTTATCAAAAACATTTAATAAACGCTGCAAAGTGTCAGCATCAACAAAGGGTTCATCACCCTGAACATTCAGTACTATATCGCAATCAATATTTTCGATTGCTTCCGCAATGCGATCGCTGCCGCTTTCGTGTACCCGACTGCTCATAAGCACTTTGGCATCCTTCATTTCATCATAAATAATTTCGCTGTCTGTAACCACCAGCACATCATCAAACAAACCTGTTGCAACTGTATTGTCATAAGTTGTTTTTATCACCGTTTTATTGCCAAGTTTTTGCATAAGTTTTGCATGAAACCGCGTTGATGCATAGCGTGCAGGTATTGCTGCAATTGTCTTCATGTGCGCAATTTCGTTCAAATTTTTTTGGATTGATTTTATGTATTAAAAAAATTGTTTCAATATAAAATTATAAATGCATTCTAAACGATGAAAGCTATAAAAATAAAATAGACCTGCACGAGGCAAGTCTATTAAAATGTTTTACTATTTGTTATTAATTTTTTCTATTACGATGGTTCCCGCCGTTTTCAGACTCTTTAAAAACAGGTTGTTGTTGCCTTTGCGGCTGCTGATTAAAATTCTGCCTGTTACCAATCTGGTTGTTCATTTCCGGTTTTTTATTAAAATTCAGCGAAGGATTATTGTTTTGCATTCTGCCTTGTTGATTTTGATTATTACCGCCGCCATTATTTAGCTGTTGCTGCTGTTGTCTTCTTACTCTGTTTGGCTGCTGGTTAGGCACAGGCGCATTCTGCTGTTGATTATTTCTTTGAACATTATCCTGCAATTCATTATTCTGATTTTGTCCCTGATTATTTTTTTGTTTGTTTATCCTGTATTGCTTATCAGGTGCAGGAGTCACCTGCTGGTTGTTTTGAGGCAGGTTATGTTGTTGTGTTATTTGTTGCTGACTGTTTTTATTAATATTGTTATTATTAAACTGAGGTTGCTTCTGTTGATTATTATTACGCGTTATATTATTTAATGGCTTGTTTTGCTGAACCTGCAGTTTTGCTTTAACACCTGGCCTATACATTTGAACTGTATTGTTATTGTTGACAACCGTATTACCCGGTTTTGAAGCATTTACAATTTTTACAGTCTTTATAGGTTTGCCGGTGTATTTTTCTACTTCCATACGATTAGGGCCTGCTATAAACTTCCTGTTATTATAAACAGTTGTATTATTTATTATGGTTGTTCTATTTATAATAGTGTTATTAGGACGAACATAATACCTGTTTATAGAATGATAACCCATGTACCTGCTGGGTGCAAATACCCAACGATTATAAGGAATACCAACTCCAAAATTAACACCGATATTCATGCCCGGACCTAAAGGTGACCATCCGTAATAACCCCCGCCAGATCTCCAGGCTACCCATGCCGGACCCCATTCATAACCGGGAACCCACATCCAGCCATAAAAAGGATCAGATGCCCAGCGGCCATAATGGAAAGGCGCCCATCCCCAATTGTAATCAGATGCCCATGTCCATCCATATCCTGAATAAACCCAATGGCCACCTGTTGAATAGGGAACGAAGCCGTGGTCTCTTGGCACCCATACACGGCCATATGCAGATGATTGAACCCAACTGCCATAAGGAGTTAATGCATCATTGAATACATTGATGTTTACCTCTGAAGGTTCTTCATCATAATTCTGCGGGTCATCGTAGCTGTTGTCATCGTATCCATCATTCTGATCATAACCATAGTTATCATTATTATTGTCTTGATCATAATTCTGATCGTTGTTCTGATCCTGGTTATCATAATCCTGGTTATTATTGTAAGTATTATTATCGTTGTTATTGTAACCATTATTATTATCGTAATAACCGTCATTTTGTGCAGATGCATATCTCGGAGAACTGCATGAGACTGCAATTGTAAGGATCATCAGCGGGTACGCAATTTTTCTTAAAATCTCTTTCATATTGTTGTTGAATTGAATGTTATTGAATCATATTTCAAGTCTCGTTCCAAAAAATAAAAACCTGTTTATTTTATGTTGATTTTTGACAGAAAATGATAATTGAAGTTTAATGTTGAAGTAATTTTGAAGTTATTAGAATAAATTACTTTTTTATCAAAAATCTTATCTATGCCATCTTTTGATATTGCCAGCAAAGTTGACCTGCAAACTTTAGACAATGCCGTAAATACTGTCAAAAAAGAAATTGTTAACAGGTTTGATTTTCGCGGTGCTCCTGTTAACATTGATCTGGATAAAAAAGAATACCGGTTAACACTGGAAGTAGAAAGTGACATGAAGATGAAACAGGTTATTGATGTGTTGATAAGCCGTGCTCTAAAACAGGGAATTGATGCCAATGCTTTTGATTTTTCAAAAGATGCATACCAAAGCGGTAAGCTATTGAAAAAAGAAGTGAGTGTATCAAATGGCCTGAAGCAGGAAGATGCAAAAAAAATTGTAAAGCTTATTAAAGACAGCGGCTTAAAAGTGCAGGTACAGATAATGGATGATATCGTTCGCGTTACTGCCAAAAAAATTGATGACCTGCAAAGCGTGATTGCTGCATGCAAACAGGCAAATTTGAATGTGCCTTTGCAGTTTATTAATATGAAATCATGAGAATGACTTATAGTGCTTTGCTGATAAAAATAATTTCTTTACCTTCGCGCTCCATTTTAATTTCCCGTAAGGCTCAACAAGAGTTCCGCAAGAAGCGGAAACGCCAGCAGGGAGTAATCTTAACAAGATTATAATGCCTAAAGTAAAAACAAATTCAAGCGCGAAAAAGCGCTTTAAAGTAACCGGTTCCGGTGAAATCACTTACCAGAAATCATTTAAGCGGCACATTCTTACCAAAAAATCAAAAAAACGCAAAAGAGACCTTCGCAAGAAAGGTGTTATTGGTTCTGCCAACAGAAACTTTGTATTGCGTCTTTTACGCTTAAAAGGTTAATCAAATAAATCAAATTCAAAAACCAAATCCGAATTTTGAAATTTAATCCGGGTTTAAAAAATAGTTAATATGCCACGTTCAGTAAATGCAGTTGCATCAAGGGCAAGAAGAAAAAGAATTTTAAAACAGGCCAAAGGTTTTTACGGTAAGCGCAAGAATGTTTACACGGTAGCAAAAAATATTGTTGAAAAAGGTATGACCTACAGTTATGTAGGCCGTAAAGTAAAAAAACGCGATTACCGCCAGCTTTGGATAGCACGCATAAACGCTGCTGTAAGAGCAGAAGGGTTAACCTACAGCGAGTTTATTCATAAGCTTAATGTAAAAGGTGTTGAATTGAACAGGAAAATGCTTGCTGATCTTGCAATGAATGAACCGGAAAGCTTTAAAGCTTTAATAGATTCAATTAAATAATTCTTTCTCAAAAATTTAACCCCGCGTAATGCGGGGTTTTTTTTACCTGTTGATTACTGCAAACAATTATTTTTGCAAGCGTTTAGCAAACTCTTTTATGAAATGCCATATCTATCAATCATCAAAACAAAAATTAATAATGGCGTTCCATGTGGCAATCAAAGACAATTTTATACACATGAATTCAACTAAGAATGACTAATACCTACACTTCGCTGGTAAAGCAAACTTTCCACTTTCCGCAAGAAGATTTTGACCTGAATGACGATGGCTATCTTGAATTTAACGGGCTTGACATTAAAGCAATAATTGATAAATACGGAACACCTTTAAAACTTAGCTATCTGCCCAAAATTGGTATGCAAATAAATAAGGCGAAAAAGATGTTTGCCGCTGCAATTAAAAAACATAAGTACGAAGGCAATTATAATTATTGTTATTGCACCAAAAGCTCTCATTTTTCTTTTGTAGTTGAAGAAGCGCTGAAGTACAATATTCATCTTGAAACTTCTTATGCTTACGATATTGAGATTATTAACCAGTTGTATAAAAGAAAAAAAATAAGCAAAGACATATTTATTATTTGTAACGGCTTTAAACAAAAAAATTACACTTCAAGAATAGCAAGGCTTATAAATACAGGTTTTAACAATGTAATACCTGTATTGGATAATAAAGAAGAGCTGCAGATGTACAAACGCAGCGTTAAACAACCTTTTAAATTAGGTATTCGGGTGGCTGCAGAAGAAGAACCCACTTTTCCTTTTTATACTTCAAGGCTTGGCATAAGACCAAAAGATATTTTGGAATTTTATGTAGATGAAATTGAAGGGTATGAAAATAAATTCCAGCTAAAAATGCTGCACATCTTTTTAAACAAAGGCATTAAAGATGACATTTATTACTGGAGTGAATTAAACAAGATCATCAACCTGTATTGCCAGCTTAAAAAAATTTGTCCTGAATTAGATTCCATAAATATCGGCGGCGGTTTTCCGATAAAACATTCACTGGGTTTTGAGTACGATTACCAGTTTATGATTAATGAAATTGTTGGTAACATAAAGAAAGCCTGCAAAAAAGCAAAAGTGCCAATGCCGGATATTTTTACAGAATTTGGAAGTTATACGGTAGGGGAGAGTATGGCGCATATTTACAGTGTGGTTGGCGAAAAAACACAAAACGACCGTGAGCGCTGGTATATGATTGATTCATCTTTTATTACCACATTGCCCGATACCTGGGGCATTGGAGAAAAATTTTTATTACTTCCCATTAATAAATGGGACAATGAATACCAACGTGTGGTGCTTGGCGGAATGACCTGCGACAGCCACGATTACTATGATTCCGAAGAACATATTAATGAAGTCTTTCTCCCTAAAATATTAAATGAGAACAACGGTACAGACGTAACAAATACTGAACCTTTATATGTAGGATTTTTCCATACCGGCGCTTACCAGGACCAGATAAGCGGCTATGGCGGAATTAAACACTGCCTTATTCCATCTCCAAAACACGTGATAGTTGGCTACGATAAAAACGGAAAACTTACTGACTGGCTTTATGCAAAACAACAAACCGCGCAAAGCATGTTAAAAATTTTGGGTTATTTATAGGTTAAGGATTAAACTTTGGCTCGTTTTTTAAAGTCATTTAATCCTAAAAAATTATTATGAAAAAGATCTTTGCTATTCTTATGGTAACATCAGTTTTTTTTAGCTTTTCCGTTTCTGCACAACAAAGCAAAATGGTTCTGCCAAAACAAACTTTGATGGATTCGCTGAAAATATCTGAAACGGTTGCAGATTCTGTTATTGCAATCAGAACACAAACAATGTCAGAAATGAAAACGGTAATGAGCGATCAGTCGCTTAGCCAGGATCAGCGAAAAGAAAAAATGAAACCAATAAAACAGGAAATGAAAACACAGTTGAAAAAGTTTTTAACTGATGATCAAATAGCTAAGCTGCAGGAAATGCAAATGGCGCAACGTCAAAACAAACAGGAGTAATAACTGAGCGCAAAAAATAATATAAGGTTAACCCAATCACTTTTGTGGTTGGGTTTTTTATTTGACATTAGTTTAATCTGAAATGTTGTTTACGCAAATTGCAAATACGCCATATCAAATAAATTGTATCTTGCACATGAAAAATAAGCAATGAAATTCCTCTCTGATAATTTAGACCTGCTTAACCACTAACATTACCTGGTTTTATATCAGCCCGATCTGTTTTTTATTTTTTACTTTTTAATTAACCGCTATGCTTACGCAAACTTTGTCTGAAAAGACGCAGTATTATTTACAGTTGGAAGAGGACTTCGGCGCTCATAATTATCATCCGTTACCTGTTGTTTTAGAAAAAGGAAAAGGTGTTTTTGTTTGGGATGTTGAGGGAAAAAAATACTATGATTTTTTGAGTGGATATTCAGCTATTAACCAGGGCCATTGTCATCCGCGCATTGTAAATGCATTGATCGAACAATCAAAAAAATTAACGCTTACTTCCCGCGCTTTTTATAATAATCTTTTAGGAGAATATGAAAAATTTGTAACAGAATATTTTGGTTATGATAAACTGTTGCCGACGAACACCGGTGTTGAAGCTGTTGAAACTGCTATCAAACTTTGCCGCCGCTGGGGGTATGAAAACAAAGGCATTGAAGATGGTGAAGCAAAAATTATTGTGTGTGAAAATAATTTTCATGGCCGCACAAGCACAGTAATTTCTTTCAGTACAGATCCGCAATCTTATTCAAAGTTCGGCCCTTACATGCCGGGCTTTATCATCATTCCTTACAACGATACAAATGCTTTACAAAAAGCATTGGAAGATAAAAATGTTGCCGGATTTTTGGTTGAACCCATACAAGGCGAAGCTGGTGTTTGCGTTCCGGATGAAGGTTATCTTTCAAAAGCAAAACAATTGTGCGAAGCGTATAATATTTTATTTATTGGCGATGAAATTCAAACCGGTTTAGGGCGCACCGGGAAAATGCTTGCCTGCGATCATGAAAATGTGCGGGCTGATATTTTAATACTTGGTAAAGCATTAAGCGGCGGAACAATTCCTGTTTCTGCAGTGCTTGCTGATGATAAAATAATGATGAATATTAAACCGGGCGAACATGGTTCAACGTATGGCGGCAATCCTTTGGCTTGCGCAGTAGCCATTGAATCGCTTAAAGTTTTGAAAGAAGAAAGCATGACGGAGAATGCTGAAGCAATGGGAGTTTTATTACGTAATGAATTGCACAAACTCAATTCACCGTTTATTTCAACAATACGGGGTAAAGGTTTGCTGAATGCAATTGTAATTAACCATGCAAATAAAGATGCAGCATGGGAGCTTTGTGTTGAACTAAAAGAAAACGGTTTATTGGCAAAGCCAACGCATGGAGATAAAATCCGTTTTGCGCCGCCTTTGATCATTACAAAAGCTCAAATAACCGAATGCGTAAATATTATTGCTGATTCGCTGAAGTGTTTGGAATAGTTATCTTTTTAGTTCAGCAATACTTTCACTCATCAATTCATAAATATTTTTTAACTGCGGAAAATCATTCAACAACTGTAAATGTTTTTGCATGGTTGTTTCGTCGTTTCTTATTGCCGGGCCGGTTTGCATGGCTGAAGGTTCATAATAATGCAGGCGGTTCACAGTCTCATCAATTAAAGGCAATAATAAATTGAAATCAGTTTTAGTTTTATCGCAATAATTTTTTGCAAGCGCGAATAAATGGTTGGTAAAGTTTGAAACAATTACTGCCGATACATGATATTGTAAACGTGTTTCATCATCCGCATTTGTAACTGACGTTGCAACAGAAGCAGCCAACCTAAAAAGAATATCGTTTGTAAAACCGTTATTTGCGTCAATCAAAAAAGGAATACCGGGCAAATAACTTATTTCTTTTCTTAATGATTGCAGCGAATACAGAACACCGTAATTTTTTGCTGTGTTTTTTAAAATGTTTATTGAAATACTGCCCGCAGTATGTGCAACAACTTTTTCATCAAGCTTTAATTGAGCGCTTGCTTCGGCAACAGCATTATCTTTCACCGCAATAATATATACATCACTGTTTTTATTAAGCTCTTTTAATTCAATGCACGCATTGGCATTTAATTCTTCAGCAAGTTTAATTACCTCAATTTTATTTCTCCCGGCTATTTCATTTATCGTGTGATTCTTTTCTTTAAAAATTCTTCCTAATACAGTTGCTGTATTGCCTGAACCGATGATGCTTATAATCATGCTTAAAAATAGTTTATTTGTATTTGCATATCATAATCCTAAAACATCCTGCATAGAAAATATTCCTTTTTTGCCGGCAATAAATTTTGCAGCAAGCAAAGCGCCGCCTGCAAAACCTTTGCGGTTATGTGCCGAATGTGTTATTTGAATAAAGTCGGTTGCAGAATTATATTTTATTGTGTGAATGCCGGGCACATCATTAATGCGCCTGCTTATAATTTCAAGTGTTGAAGCATCATTGCTTTCATTGTTCACCCAATTTGTTTTTGATTTTATTTTTTCAAGAATTTGTTCTGCGAGCGTTATTGCTGTGCCGCTGGGCGCATCTTTTTTTTGTGTATGATGCGTCTCTTCAATGCTTATATTGTATTCCGTATGTGTGCTCATTAATGTTGCGAGGTAATTATTCAAAGCAAAAAATAAATTTACGCCAACGCTGAAATTGCTTGCATATAAAAATGCGCCTTGCTTTTGACTGCAATAATTTTTTATTTCATCCATTTCTTTAAGCCAGCCCGTTGTGCCGCAAACTACAGGCACATTTGCATCAAAACATTTTTTTATATTGTCAACAGCACTTTGCGGGTTTGTAAATTCAATGGCAACATCAGCCTGTTTAATATTTTCAATTGTCAACAGGTTTCTATTTTCTGAAGCGATCTTTAAAACAATTTCATGGCCTTCTACTTCAGCAATTTCTTCAATGGCTTTGCCCATTTTACCATAACCGATTAATGCAATTTTCATGTGTGCAAAATAAAAAATATCAGTTGAGTTATATCATTAAAGTTTGGATTGCAGGAATGCAACCACATAGAAACATAGATACATAAGAAACCACATAGAAAAAGTCTATGTGAAATCTATGATTGCTATTGTGCCTATGTGGTTCAAATTAACTATTGGCTGCTACATGTGGACAGTCAATTAATGAAATATTAAAAAGCAGAAGGCAATGTTTTTACCTGTTTATTTTTTATGCTTAACGCCACTAAAAGGGAAGGAGATTTTGTATTGAGATTATAATCAGGCTGTATGTGCATGCTAAGATCATTGCTTACATCGAAATCTTTTAAATGCGCAAACACAGTTGCATCGGCAACATTTAATCCCCATACAAGCAGAAAAAACAAAACGGAATAATCCCTGTTCTTTCTGAAAGAATTCCTGTAATACTGAAGGTCTTCCGGCGCAAGGCCTTGCAACTTTGGATCTATCGTGGAAAAATTTGCGCTGTCTTTGGTTACTAAAATTTCATACGCTTCTTTTGTCTTCTGATACCATTTATTGTTGTAAATAAATAAACTTGCCGGCACGGCAAGTGCACCATACACAATCGGTATTTTCCAGTATTCACGATTGTATGCCTGGCCCCAGCCCGGAATTATCGCAGAACGTAACGTGGCTTTATGAGGGTCATGTTTTTTTTCAATTACTGAATCTTTTTTTGCGAGTGCAATTGTCGCGTTGTCTTTTTTTGGTTTAAGCGTATCAAGTAAAACTTCTTTTCCATTATTTACTTTGGTTGCACTATCGGTTTGCGCAATTGATGTAAGAGAAATAATGAAAGCAGGAATAATTAATATGAAGCAATAAATTACACGCATTTTAATCTGCCTGCGTATGCATGAGTTCAAGAATTTTATCCAGTTCATCTTTTGAATAATATTCGATAACAATATTGCCTTTGCCATTTGAATTATGCGTGAGCACAACCTTTGTTGAAAAATAAGAGGCTAAATTATCTTCAATACGTTTGTAAGCCTCGTTAAGATTTGTTTTTGCTGAAGATTTAACAGCAATTGAAGGACTACGATACAGCTTTCTTACAAGTTCTTCTGTTTGCCGTACACTTAATTGTTTATGTTTTATTTCATGAAAAAGAAACAACTGTTTATCAACTGTATCAATATTTATAATGGCTCTTGCATGGCCCATACTTAATTCACCATTGCGCACAGCAACCTGTATATCAGGCGGCAATTTTAAAAGGCGGATATAATTTGTAACAGTGCTTCTTTCTTTTCCCATGCGCTCTGCAACCTGCTCCTGCGTATAATTTAATTCATCCATCATGCGCTTATAACTAAGGCCAATTTCAATTGCATTTAAATCTTCACGCTGTAAATTTTCCAGCAATGCAAGTTCCAGTAATTCCCTGTCGTTGCTTTGGCGCACATAAGCAGGCACATCTTTTAAACCGGCGATTTTAGCAGCGCGTAATCTTCTTTCACCGGCAACCAACTGGTACTTTCCGTCTGCAAGTTTTGAAACAGTAAGCGGCTGTACAAGATCAAATTGCTTTAATGATGATGCAAGTTCCTGTAAAGCTGTTTCATTAAAATCGCGGCGGGGATTTTTTGGGTTGGGTTGTATCTGATTAAGCGGAATGCGCAGAATATTTGTTGCCGCTTCAACTATATCTGTTTTTAAATTTCCTGTTGTGGTTTTAAGGTCAGAATCTATGCTTTGCAATAACGAACGTATTCCCTTACCCAGCGTATCTTTATTTTGTTTAGTCATTTAATTCTTTTGTTTTATTCTAATATTCTTTCTTCTTGTTTCATTCTCGTCATATCATTTTTCTGCAGCACTTCTTTTGCAAGATTCAAATAATTAATGGCGCCTTTGCAATCGGAATCATACAATACAACAGGTTTGCCAACACTTGGCGCTTCACTTAATTTGCTATTGCGGTGAATGATGGTACTAAAAACCATGTCTTCAAAATGGCGGCGCACTTCATTTACAACCTGGTTACACAAGCGCAGCCTGCCATCATACATCGTCATTAAAATACCTTCTATCTGCAGTTCAGTATTTAAACGGCTTTGCACAATCTTTATAGTATTAAGCAATTTGCCTAATCCTTCCAAAGCAAAGAATTCACATTGCACAGGAATGGCTACACTGTCAGCAGCAACCAATGCATTTACGGTTATCAATCCAAGTGAAGGCGAGCAGTCAATTACAATAAACTCATACCCATTTTTTATGGGTTCAAGAACGCGTTTTAATATAAGTTCCCTGTCAGGATAATTGATCATTTCAATTTCTGCGCCTACCAAATCTATATGCGATGGAATAAGATCAAGATAGGGAACATCTGTTTTTAATATTACTTCTTCAGCCGGTGTATTGTTCACCATGCAATCGTAAAGACTTTTTGTAATATTATGCAGATCAAAGCCAATACCTGTTGTGCTGTTTGCCTGCGGATCTGCATCAACCAGCAGTGTTTTAAATTCAAGCACGGCAAGACTTGCTGCAAGATTTATTGCAGTTGTTGTTTTGCCAACACCACCTTTCTGATTCGCCACACCTATTGTTCTTGCCATATAAAACCCCAAACCCCTAAAGGGGCTTTTAAAATCGTTAAAAATTATAATCTTTTTCCTCTTATTCTCTTTTTAGGGAGTTAGAGGGTTTATCATTTCACCAATTGCAGGCAGCAATAAATTTTTGCCTGCTGCTTTAAAATCTGCGATTGCTTTTTCTGTATCAATTTTAATCAGTTCAAATGTGTTGTAATGAACACCAACAATTGTATCGCAATTAATAAAATCAGCAGCAATAACTGCATCTGCTGCATCCATTGTATAATTACCGCCAATTGGCAGCACTGCAAAATTAAGTTTTGCCCAACGTGGTATTAACTGCATATCCATGGTAAGCGCTGTATCACCGGCGAAATAAAAATTTCCTTCAGTGGAAGTAAACACAAAGCCAAAAGGATTGCCTGCATAACTGCCATCAGGAAATGAAGATGAGTGAATGGCATTTACAGCACGCACATTTCCAAAATCAAATTTTACAGGGCCGCCATGGTTTAAAGGATGTGTTTTTTCAATACCGTTTTTTCCAAACCATGTTGCAACTTCTGCTGCGCCAACACAGGTTGCTTTAGTGCGTTTTGCAATAGCAATTAAATCTGCAATATGATCTCCATGACCATGTGATAAGAAAATATAATCAGCTTTTATTTCGTCAATATTAATATGTTTTGCAAGCGGATTAGGTGTGATAAACGGATCAAACAATATCTTTTTATTGTTTATTTCAACCTGGAAACACGCTTGCCCAAAATATGTGAATTTCATTTAGAATTTGTTTAAAAGGGCACAAAAGTAATTTTTTACAATTACTGTCTCAGCAATATTAATTTTTTAAGATTATTTATGCACGATTTTTATCAACATCTTATAAAGCATGTTGTTTACTTTGTAAAAAATTTTATGCGAAACTGGAATGGCTGGTGGATTATCATACTTATTTTACTGGTAATAGATTTTTATGTTTTTACTGCTGTGAAATTTTTAGCGCAGAATAACAGTGATAAAACGCGAACCATAATTTTCTCACTGTATTGGCTATTAGCGTTAAGCGCCGTTATTTTTATTATAGTATTGCCATATACCAATTATCTTGAAGACCATGCAGCATTCAGAAATTATGTTTTCGCTATCATTATCGGTTTATTCTTTGCTAAATTAATTGCGGCGGTTTTCTTTTTGTTAGATGATATCCGAAGGTTTGCCGTTTGGCTTATGTCAAAAATATTTCCGAAATCAGGCGTTGATTTTACACACGAAAATAATTATATAAGCCGCTCCGCTTTTTTAACCTGGACGGGCATTGCATTGGGCAGCACTCTATTCGGCACTTTACTGGTTGGATTTTCTAATAAGTATAATTATAAGGTTAGAAAATTAAAGCTTTCATTCAACAATTTGCCTTCTGCATTTAAAGGATTAAAAATTGTGCAGGTAAGCGATATTCACAGCGGAAGTTTTACAGATAAAACAGCTGTGAAAAGGGGAGTGGATCTTGTTTTAAAACAGAACGCTGACCTTATTTTATTTACCGGTGATCTGGTGAATGATAAAGCCGATGAGATGCACAATTATATGGATGTGTTTGATAAAATAAAAGCACCGATGGGTGTGTATAGTACGTTAGGCAATCATGATTATGGCGATTATACAAGTTGGCCAAGCGATGAAGCAAAAAAAGAAAATTTAGAAAGGCTGAAAAAAATTCATGGAGAACTTGGCTGGAGATTATTAATGAATGAACATGTTATTCTTGAAAAAAACAACCAGCAGATTGCTTTGCTTGGCATTGAGAACTGGAGCGCATTTGGCCGTTTTCCAAAATATGGCAGGATGGATTTGGCTTATCCAGGAACAGAAAATTATGCTTTTAAAATTTTGATGAGTCATGACCCCAGCCATTGGGATGCAGAAGTGCGGCCAAAATATCCTGACATTGATTTAATGCTTGCTGGCCACACGCATGGTATGCAATTTGGCGTAGAAAATCCTTATTTTAAATGGAGTCCCGTGCAATGGTTTTATAAAGAGTGGGCGGGTTTATATGAAGAAGGTAAACAAAAATTATACGTGAACCGTGGTTATGGTTTTATCGGTTATCCCGGACGTGTTGGTATTTTGCCGGAGATAACGGTGATTGAGTTAACATAAAAAATTATGGATTATATCCTCAATGGAATAAAAAGAATTAGTTTTTATAGTTACTAATTCACTGACGGGCCAAACCATGGAATCTTCTTTTTGATTATTGAAATAATAATTAATTGCCGTCAAGTAGTTTTTTCTTTTGCGCTTCATATTCCTCTTTGGTTATTACACTATCATCATAAAGCTTTTTAAGTTTAGCAAGTTCATCAGCAACACTTAGCGGTTGAGCAGAAGTAGTTTTAGTTTTATATTGATCCGGCACAATTATTTCACCGGCAGTAATTGCACTTTCAACATCGCATTGATAATTTACAGGTTCACCAACGCCTACAACAATATAATATACATAACCGTTTTTGGAATTGCCTTCCGGTTTCAACTTTTTTACAATAACCGTATGGCCATTTTTAGTTCTTTTTAAAGACTGCTCCCTGGCGTTTGGCAAAAAGGAATTTGATGCGCTGATGTATTTGAAGTCACCATTATCCTTTGTTCCAATACCGAGTTTTATCTCTTGGCCGGCAGTTATTTTATAGCCGCTTGCAGTATAAAGTGTGTCGTTTTCAATTTTGGGGACAGCGGTGTTTTGGCAAAAGCATTTACCGGTGATAAGCAATAAAATTGTGAGGATAGTTGTTTTCATAACATAAGTTTCCTGTGCAACTTACAAAATTTCATTGCTATATTTTTCAATATTCATGCTTAATAATTATACTTCATTTTTTCTGGTAAACCCGTACATAATCTATATACATTTTCGCAGGCAGCAAACTGTCATCAATAGTTTGGCCAGGCCAGTTACCGCCAACCGCAAAATTTAACAGGATGAAAAAAGGCTGGTGAAATTCTTCTGTGTCATTACCTGTAATACTTGCTACATGATACTGAATGCTGTCCACATACCATTTTATTGAAGATTTATCCCATTGCACACCATACACATGATATGCTGAAGGAGACGAGGAAGTTGTACCAGTATTCTGCTGATGTCCACTATTATCCCAATGTATTGTTCCATGAATAACACTGTCAGTATTTATATGTTCCATAATATCCGTTTCACCGCAGGCAGGCCAGTTTACAGTATTTATGTTTGAACCAAGCATCCAGAAGGCCGGCCAAAAACCTTGCCCCACAGGCAGTTTAATACGGGCTTCAATCCTGCCATAATAAAACTCTTTTTTTCCTCGTGTTGTCATGCGCGAAGAAGTATAATGATAAAAACCAACAGTTTCTTTTTTTGCTGTTATAACAAGATTACCGTTTTCGATAGTGGCATTATTCGGCTGGTAATATTCCTGCTCGTTATTACCCCAGCCATTATTATTTCCGGTTTCAAAATTCCAGATAGCTGCATCAATGGAAGAACCATCAAATTCATCTGACCAAACTAATTGGTATGTTGATTTATCAGGAGGTGAAGGGGTTATATTAGTATTTTGCCCGGTTGATATTTTGCAGAATGAAAACAGGCAAATAAAAAATAAAACAAAACAGCGGTTTAATACTTTATCAAAGTGTTTATACATAATGCAAGCTTAAAAAAATAAAGATAAATTAAAGCAGTATTTGATTTTCTTAAAACTATGCGTGAAATTATTATTGCTTTATTAATTTATAGATTTGAGCAGTGCTGCCATTCGAAACTTTAAGCATATAAACACCCGGAGTAAAGTCTTCACCAAATTGAAAATATTTTTTTGTTGTGTTGGTAAACTTGTACATGGTTCTGCCATATACATCGGTAATAAAAAAGTAAATTTTTTCTGTGTTGCTGCCGCTAACTGTCATTACAAAATTTGTGTTGGAAGGATTTGGCTTAACAGAAATTTTAAAATCAGTACCCGTAAATGCGTTTGCAGATGTGCAAGCTGTTTTACTGTTACTGATAATCGCAGTTGCAAAAGCGGTACAAGCGCTTGTATCTTTCACCCATGCCTTATAAGTGCCGGCACTTAAATTTGTAAATACATTAGTTGAAGTATAGTTGATTGAATCTATACTATACAAATAAGGAGGTTTTCCGCCGCTTGCTTTAATGGTGATTTTTCCATCGCCGGCATTCTTACAACTTACATTGATTTTTGTTACAGTGGCTTTAAGCGCTGCAACACGGCTCACTAGTATATTTTTAAGCGAATCGGTGCAACCGTTTTTATCTTTTACCCAGGCTGTATAAGTACCTGCTGCGAGATTGTAAAATATATTAGTACTTATATAATTCATATTGTTTAAGCTGTATTGAAAAGGAGCAGCACCACCGCTTTGTTTTACGGTGATAGTTCCATCATCTTTACAACTGCCCGCTTTTATTACGCTGACAGTTATCTTAATGGTTGGTGTACTTGTAACCACAATATTTTTCAACGTATCAATACAGCCTAAACTATCTTTTATATATGCTTTATAATTCCCGTACGCAAGATTTTTAAACACAGAACCAGTAGCATAATTTATTCCATTCAGACTAAAACAATATGGCCGGCGGCCACCTGTTGTATTTACGATGGTAATTGAACCCGATGATTTGCAGGTTTGAGCAGCTGTTGTATTTGCTGACGCAGTAATGAGTGAAGGCGCACTTAAATTTATTTTTACTGAATCGCTTTGCCCTGCTGCATCCGTTACAATAAAAGAATAATTTCCTGCAGGTTTATAGAAATCACCGGTTCCATTGTATGGCGCAGTTCCACCTGAAGCGCTTATTGCAATATGAGAAATGCCTCCGTTACATTTAATGCTATCCGCTGAAACCGTTATAACCAATTTTACGGATTGCTGTTTTGTGCACACAATTATATTCTGCGCAGAAATATATCTTGCCTGCGCAGGATTGGTGCCTGAACCCAATGCATTACTTCCACCAACAGATGGCCATGCAGAACTTACATTCCAGAAATAAGGTTGTGCAGTTAAGTAATAGCTTGCATCATCTAATGTATTGGTGCCGGCAGGTTGAATTACGCCTCTTATATTGTTATCGTAAGTAAACTGGTGATTGGGTTGTAAATAATAATTTCCTTTTAATGAATCACTGCTGGTTACTTCATTGCCAACAATATTCTGATTGTATGAATTTACAGTCTGATCAAAAATAACAATGCCATATAAATCTGTACGGTTTCTGAAAAAAGTATTATATGGTCCGGCAGCTCCCCAGGTGTCATCAACAATAATGCTTTGCCCGATATTGCCTTCAAACAAATTGGCAAAAGGATAATGACCATGCAAAAGCATATCACCACCTGCATCATGAGGATCTTCTGAACGATATGGATCAAGCGAATAATTATAAGCAAATACATTTCCGTTAGCACCCTGCTTTGCAATCATAGAATGTCTTAAATGTCTCAACACGCAATTTTCAACTTTGCAATCGCTGTTGTGCTGAATCATTGTGATGCCATAGCCAGCAGTACCGGTGCCATCATACGTAAATGCATCATGAAAATAAGAACCGCTTATTGAAATATTTTTACATGAATTAAGTAAAATATGCGACGCCTGGCTTTTGTTTGATTCAACGCCTGTAACCCAACAATCATCAGCATAAGAAAAATTGATATTGTATCCATAATTACCATTGATGATTGTATCAACGCGTGTAATTTTTAAGCATTCAATTCCAACGTTTGTTTTTAAAGCAACAGGCCTTATTTGCGGCTGAAGGTTGCTGGTATAATCAATGCGTAATGCGGGATCAATTGTTACATAATTGCCATTCACTGCTTTAATGGTTACCATTTGCCCAACACAATAAGTTGCCCAGTCTGCAGGCACGGTATTCCAGGTGCCGT
>Ga0206952_10047_pt1 | contig 36205 bp, 36 predicted proteins | sample Alteio_BWOrgHeat_39_FD_152966 | JGI IMG/M metagenome (GOLD analysis project Ga0206952, IMG submission 152966) | Enriched cells from forest soil in Barre Woods Harvard Forest LTER site, Petersham, Massachusetts, United States -... | ecosystem: Environmental > Terrestrial > Soil > Temperate forest >... | reverse complement strand
GGCAAAGATGTGCTCGCAACGGCGCAAACAGGAACCGGCAAAACGCTGGCGTTCCTGATTCCCATCATCGAGCGGCTGCTGGCGGACAAGACGCCGGGTATTTCGGCGCTGGTCTTGGTTCCGACGCGCGAACTGGCGATGCAAGTCGTCGAGCAATTCAATGCGCTGCGCGGCAAGCAATTGCTGCCGGCGGCGTTGGTGGTCGGCGGATTGTCCGAAGGGGCGCAGCTCCAGGCCATTCGCAAGGGCGCGCGGCTCGTTGTAGCGACTCCGGGACGACTGGAAGATTACCTCGACCGCAGACTCTTCCATTTCAACGCGCTGCGAACGCTCATCCTCGATGAAGCAGACCGCATGCTGGACATGGGATTTCTTCCGGCGATTCGGCGAATCGTTTCGATCCTGCCGAAGGAACGGCAGACGATGTGTTTTTCCGCGACGATGGAAGGCGACATGGTGCGCATTGTGAAGGACTACTTGCGAAATGCCGTGCGGCTTTCGTTTGGCTCGACTTCGAAGCCATCGGAAAACGTACGCGTGCAAGCGTTTGAAGTGGCGATGGACCGCAAGCAGGAGATGCTGCAGCGTTTGCTGGCCAAGGAAACGGGCAAGTGCCTGGTGTTTGCGCGAACCAAGCGCGGAACCGAGCGCATTGCCGAAAGCTTGAACCGCAAGGGATTTTCCGCTGCCATGATTCATGGCGACCGCTCACAGTCGCAGCGCACTTCGGCGCTAACGGGATTTCAGCAAGGGCGCTTCCGCGTGTTGGTGGCGACGGACCTGGCTTCACGCGGGATTCACGTGCAGGACATCGCGCACGTCATCAACTACGATTTGCCGGAAGTGGCGGAGAATTTTATCCACCGCGTCGGGCGAACCGGACGCAACGGCGGACACGGCGTGGCTTCGACACTTTTCGTGAAGGAGCAACGGTCGGAGTTGTTCCACCTGGAGCGTTCGCTGGGCATCAAGATTGAACGGATGCGCGCGGATGAGACTGGTTCCCTTCCGGAAAAACAGGAGCGCAGGCCGGTCAATTTGCCCACGGCTCAGGATCATAGACCCATCAACCTTCCTCGTGTGGAGTCTGGCCAAGTGCCCGAAAGATTTGTGCTTCCCGGCGAAGTTTTTCAGACGCACATGGAGAACTAGTTCGGGCACGACGAGTCGATCATCGGATAAAAACCAATCCATGCGGCGAAGGAAATCTTCGCCGCATGGATTTTCTCTTGGCAGCCCGCAAGGGACCGCTCGTTCCGTGCGGAGGAGCGCCCGGAAACGGGAACGTGGGCGGGACCGATTTACTTCTGCGCGGCTTGTGATTCGACCGTGTCAATCACGATGGCAACCGAGCCGCCCCGCTTATAGAGCGTGCCGCTGACATTCACTTTTTGCCCGGCGAAGGGAAGCAGCTTGGGGTTCTGCCCGCTGGATGGAGTCGTGCCCGCGATCGGCCAATAAATCGTGCCGTCTTCGGCGAGAATCACGAGTGCGGATCCCGCGTTTGCACAAGAAATCGCGCATTCCTTGCTGATGGGCTTGTCGAGACCTTTGGTAAAGGCACAGGCCGAATCGAGGACGTAACCTTTGACGGTCGCAGGGGCAGAGAAGGCAACGCCCGCGCAGACTGCAGCGGCCAATACAAGAAGCAAACAGAATTTCGCAGTCAAACTGATGGTCTTCAATGGACACCTCCGTGTTTGGAGCAGATTGGCCCAGTCACGACGTTACAAGAACTCGCCAGAGGATAGCAGAATAATGCCCGACTTTAGTTATGCCCGGCCTGGTGGGCAATACTAGAAAAATACTAGAGATTCAGAGACAGAGTGCCTAGCTCGCGGGCAAGGAAGCGCTAGGGCCAGTCCGCGGCGGGAGTCGTGGCAGAATACGGCCATGCTGATTCGAATCGCAGCGATAGCGGATAGCGATGCCATCTGGGAAATCATGAAGCCAATCGTGCGGGCGGGTGAAACGTATACCTTGCCGCGCGATATCGGCAAAGAGAACGGGCTGACCTATTGGTTTTCGGCCGAGCATGAGGTTTTCGTGGCAGAAGAGAACGGCGACATTGTGGGCACGTATTTCCTGCAAGCGAACCAAAAGGGCGGCGGGGCGCACGTCGCGAATTGCGGGTACATGACGGCGTTTTCAGCGACGGGCCGTGGCGTGGCGCGGGCGATGTGTACGCATTCGCTGGAGCGAGCCCGGGAACGCGGATTTCGCGCGATGCAATTTAATTTCGTGGTCAGTTCGAACGAGCGCGCGGTTCGATTGTGGCAAAGTTTTGGTTTTGAGACCGTCGGCCGGCTTCCGAAGGCGTTCCTTCATCCAACACTGGGCTACGTGGATGCGTACATCATGTATCGCGATCTCTAGGGGCGTTTGCGCGGATACGCGCGGCTATGCTACACATGCTGCATGCCTGATTTTGCCGCTCCTGTGGAACGACTCATTGATGAACTGAAACATTTGCCGGGGATTGGCCAGAAGACCGCGCAACGGCTGGCGTTTCACCTGCTGCGCGCAGCGCCGGAAGACGCGCTGGCGCTGGCGGAGGCAATTCGCGACGCCAAGGAAAAAATTCGCGCTTGCTCTGTGTGCCAGAACATCACGGACACGGATCCGTGCCTGTACTGCGTGGGACCGACGCGCAGCAAGAAAACGATTTGCGTGGTGGAAGAAGCGCACAACATCATGGCGATCGAAAAGACGCGGACCTACACCGGGATGTATCACGTGCTGGGCGGTTCGCTTTCGCCGCTTTCGGGACGCGGGCCTGACCAGCTGCATATCAAAACTTTGATCGAGCGATTGAAGGGCGGGGCGGTCGAAGAGATTATCATTGCCACGAACCCGACCGCGGAAGGCGAAGCCACGGCAGTCTATCTGTCAAAGTTGCTGAAGCCGCTTGGGGTGCGAGTTACCAGGATTGGCGTGGGGATTCCCGTCGGCGCAGACCTGGAATACGCGGACGAAGTAACCATGCTGAAAGCCATGGAAGGGCGGCGAGATCTGTAGGTTTTGCGAGCGGCGACTGGGGTTGAGATAGCGTACCATCTCGATAAAGTCATGCATTTCAATGCCTTCCAGTTGAGTCGCGCATGCACGGCTTCTAGTACGCCCAGGACGCTCTAGCCAATTTTTCCGTTCAGGTATAGAGTGTAATTCCCAAGGTCGCAGTCCTCCCGCCGACCGAATGGCAGCTCCCGTGCCGCTGACAGGAGGTGCGCTTATGCCGAACTTAGCGCATTACATGGCGCAATACGATCACGAGCATGAATCCGGCTGGAACAAGTTCCTGCACGGCGTAGGCATCCCCATGATTTTCGCGGGTCTCATCCTTTTCCTTTTCACCAAATGGTTGTGGGGAGCAGGATTTTTTGTCGGCGGATGGGTGTTCCTGTTACTCGGTCACAAGATCGAAGGTAACCATCCGGCGTTTTTCCAGGGACCGATCTATTTGCTGGTAGGGCCAATCTGGGTCGCAAAAGAAGCGTGGATGTTCCTGACGGGAGCACACCGCCGGCCGAGCTCGGAAGGCACCCACTAAGACAGTGCGGCAGAGCGGCCGGACTGGCGTCCGTTGTTCAAAGAAAATCTGAGGGAACTGAGGGCGGCGGCGGTTTGTATGGATGACTTTAGCGGCAATTTTGCCGACGAGACAACTGAAATGGTGTCCGAAAGCGCGGCCAATACGAGCTCGGAATTGAGGAAGCGCCGAAGCACGCGCATCGTGCAGGCGGTGCCGCTTGTGGTTACGGGCGTGGACGCGCTGGGACGGCCGTTTGTGGAACGAACTTCGTCGCTAATTGTGAATTGCCATGGATGCCGCTACCAATCGAAGCATTACGTTTTGAAAAATATGTGGGTGACGATGGAGATTCCTCACCCGGAGACGGGCCAGCCGCCGCGGACTGTGCGCGGGCGCGTGGCGTGGATTCAGAGGCCGCGAACAGTGCGGCAGCTTTTTCAAGTGGCGCTGGAGCTGGAAGTTTCCGGGAATGTGTGGGGAATCGCGTTTCCGCCGGAAGATTGGCTCGCCATGTCCGTGACGGCGCAAGTTGCGCCGAGAACGGACGCGGCAGCGGAAGCGCCGCCGCTAACGCCTCAAGCGGCTGAAACCGATATCACACTGACCTTGAATGAGCCCGAGGTTTCGCCCGCAGCCGGGGCGGACAAGGTAAGAGTGTTCCCTTCTCCGGCGAGCACCACGGATGCTTCCTTGCAGCTTGCGCGGCAAGTAGCGCGACTGGTGGCCGATGCGAAGCAGCAGATCCAGGCGGCCACGCGAGAAGCGGCCTCGCAGGCGGTGTCGGCGGAGCGGCGGCTTTCGTTCGAACAGTGGGAGCAGAAATTTGCGGCCGGGCGGGCGGAGATATCCAACGAGACGTCGCATGCAATCGAGAAACTCCAGCAGGAAGTCGGCGAGTATTCGCGGACGCTGCACGTGGCGGCGGCCGAGACATTGCGAAATGAGTTGCCGCGGTGGCTGGCGCCACAACTGGAGCAGTTAACACGCGATCTCACCTCGAGGCTCTCGCAAGAGGGCGAGGCACAACGCAAAGAGCACGCGCAGAAATTGGAAAGCACTGCGGATACTCTGCGTGGTGTCCGCCAACAGGCGGAAGAGACAACTGCGCGATTGAAGGCCCAGGCGGAACAGACGGAAGCGCAGTTGGCGGCGCGCGCGGAAGCAGCGACACAGAAGGAAGAGACTGTTATGGGGCAGCGCGAGGCGTTGCTCGCGGCGGCCAATGAGATTCAACAGCAGGTGTCGGTCGCTTTGGCCGCGGCTCGATCGTCGTGGCATGACCAGCTTGCCGGCGAACTGGAAGCCGCCCAGGCGCGCTGGCGGACGGCGGTCAAGAGCACGCTCGCTGAAGCACAGGACCGCGCCGCGGGTGGATTGAACGAGCACGCGAGCAGCTTGATGTCTCAATTGCGCGAGGAGATGGAGCGGCACGCGGCGGCGGTGAAGGAAGGAGCGGCGAGTGCCACGGCGGAATCGGAACAGCGCATGGCTGGGCTACGGGATGGACTGCAAGAGCTTTCGCAACGGCTGGAAGAGGCGCTGAAGCGAGGGGGCGAGGTCAGCGAAAAGCTCGAGCATCATTCCGAGCAGCTTGAGACGGCACGGCAGCAGGCGCTTGGCGAGTTTCAGTCGCAATTGGGCGACCTTGCAAGCTTGCAGCGGAATGAATTGCACCGCGAATCGGGAGCGTTCTTCGAAGAAATCAACACGCGAATTCGCGCCACCTTCGACGAAGCGAGCCGTGAGGCGGTAGCGCAGTTCGACAGGCAAATTGAGGAAATGGTGCAGCCGCACGTTTCGCGAACCGAGGAAGCGATTCACCGGCTGGCCGGTGGGCGGGCCTTGCTGGATGCGGCGCTGACCATGCAGCAGGATCGTATTCGCAACACCGCCGACGAAGCGTTTGCGGAATCGCTGGGGCGATTCCGGGAGAATTTGGGAAGCGTGGAGCAACTGCTGCAGGAGTCTTCTCAAACGATTACGGGACGCAACCTGACGGAGCTGGAAGGAAAAGTTTTCGATTTGAAGCATCAAGTGGTTGAAGAGATTTTCAAGTCCGCGGAATGGTACGAAAAAAAGGCGCAGACGCAGATACAGAATCAAGCGGACCGAGCCGTGGAGCAAGCGGCGAACCAAATGCGGGAAAAAGCGGGCGAAATTTCCAGCGTATTTGCGGGCGAACTGGACCATTCGAGCCGGAATTTCGTGGGACACACGCAGACGCAGATGGAAGAAGTGGTGCGGGATGCGTTCGAACGCGCGCGCGGGCTTTTCGCGGATGCGGCGGATACCACGGCGGCGGCATTCACGGATGAAGTTCAACGCACCGGCCGGCAGGAACTCGACGGCTTTGGCGATGAATTGCGGCGGTCGGTGGAAGCCACTGGCGCACAGATGGAAGCCGCGCGGGCGGAGTTTTCACAACACGTGACGGCCGAGCAAGAGAATTTCCTGCGGCGCTTCCAAGGGGCCATGGGCGGAGCGATCGAAGCGGGAATTGCGGAAGCGCAAACGCGGGTGCAGGAAGGATTCGGGCCGCTGCTGGATTCGTGGAAGGCTATGACGGAAGCGCATCAGAAGGAAATGGAACGCGTCTACGGGCAGATGGGCGAGCACGCGGCGGAACAGTACAAGGGCAAGCTGGAGAATGTTTCGAACCAATGGATGCTGGCGACGGTGACGTCGCTGGATCATCAGTCGCGCGAGATGATTTCAGGCATCGCCGCCACGGCGGAAGAGAAACTGCGTGCGGCCTGCGCCCAGGTGTTTGCCGGCATCGGAGAATCGTTGCGGGAGCGGTTGAAAGAAATTGCGCAGAGTTTTACGCCGCCCTCGGAGCCGTCCACGCGCGCGAAGAGTGCGAACAGCGGGAACTGAATAGCTGCAGGGATTTATTCCGTATCTCCTCCCTGAGCTGATTCGCCACTTCCCTGTCCGCCCGGTATAATCCCATAGGTATAAACCCTAATGGCCAACCATGCGTACTTGCGCGTGTGGACGCGCGATTTTTCACTGGAAACCATGCTAGCGGAGTTCGCGCGGTTCCTGACGACCGCGCCGCTTTCGGCAACGCAGAATTCCTTCACCGAGCTAATCGTGCAGGCGGTGGACGCGACGGAGATCCCCGTCGCGGAGTGGGATTTGCGTCCGCTGAAAATGGGGCCCGCGGAAGTCACAGCGATGGCGGTCCAACACCTGAATGCGGACACGGCGTACCTTGTGAACGCAAAATGGGACTTGTGGGGGTTTGATATCGAAAACCTGAAGTGGCAGCACAAGCCGGAGCCGCTGATGCTGGCGTGCCACGGGCTGCAATATGAGGACGGGCTCGCGGCGAACTCGGGGCATTTCATGGCCGATCTGGGGTTCGAACACTTTTTTACGGGCCACGGCGGATTGCTGGCGCCGGGAGCGGCCTCGAATCCGTTTAACTCCTCGGATCATCCGATTGAGCATACGTTTCGTCAATGGATGGCAACGAGCGCGAACCTTAAGGAATATCACGCAAAGACGCGGGAAAACATCCAACTATTGTTCCAATGGATGGAAGCGGTGGAGCGGGCGCTGCCGGTGGAGCGCAGCGAATTGTGGTCCGAGGGTGAAGAAAACTTTGAAGCCCGGCTGGATGCGATTCTGGCGCCGCGCTGATGCGTTCAAGCCTGAGCAAGCCCGTTTCGAGGAGTTCTTCCACGAAGGGGCAGCAACGGATAGAATTGAAGCAGTGCGCGGTCAGTTGGCGCGGACAAGTAGTTGAAATGGAACTTGCGGCGTTACTTCGCTGATGGAAAAAAACTCACAAAGCGACTGTTGGCGTGCTAACGGGGCGGGCAGCTTTCCGTCCTTCGTAAGAGGGGGCTGGCGCGTCGGCACGTCCCGGATCGGGAGACTCCCACTGAAATGCTCGTTGAGTGTCTTGTGCCTGGCTATTCTCCTGGGCGGGTGCGGGGCGGATGCGCCCAAACCCACGCCGCAAGCGGAGGCCAAGCCCGCGGAGCCTGCCGTGCCGGAAGAGATTCAGGCAGCGGCAACGGCGCTACTGGGAAGCGAGTCGCAGGTGCTCGTTTTTGGAGACCTGGCGAAGAACGGGAAGCAGGAATTCCTTGTGGCCAACGTAGTGCCAAAAACGCCGACCAACAATCTGCCGGGAACGATCGTGACGCGCGTGGTGGTGGCGGAAAATGCGGATGGGAAATGGGCGGAAGTGCTGCGCTGCGACGAGCACTTGAAAAACCAGAAGGGCTATCTGGGGCTTTCGCCGCTAACGCCGGTGACCGGCTGGCGCCTGCAATACGAGCAGAACGCTGAGAAGGGCCTGCAACTCTATTTCACGCCGCTGAAGGGGAGCCTCGAGACGCACGTGCTGCCGATCGGCGTGCGTTACAATCCGGCGACGAAGCGCTATCAATCACTCGACCGGACGTATGAACACTTTGTTCTGGAGTCGGCAACCTTGCAGGATGTGAGGTCGACCCTGCGATGAGCGCGGCCACATCCGATACCGCAAAACGGGCGTCGAAGAGCAGCCTGGACGCGCCACCCAAGAAGGACTTGAGCGGACTGGTGCCGTACCTGCGGCGCTATACAGGCGGAATTGTCTTCGGTCTCCTTACCGTGTTGCTGATGGGCATTATCGGAAACGTGCTCCCGCTTGCGACCGGGGTGATGACGGACACGCTGGCGGGCAATCGAGTTCCATTCGAGCACAACACAGAAACCGGAGTTCCGGCGGTCCTGGGCTTGAATTCGTCGGCGCTTAGCCGCTTCATCCCGTACTACGCGGCAAGCAGCCGGCGCACGCTGGGCATCTATTGCTTGATCGTCGTTCTCTGCGTGGCCATCAAGGGCCTGCTGTCCTTCTCCGCGCGCTGGATACTGATTGGGGTATCGCGGGACATTGAATTCGACATTCGCAACGATCTTCTAAAGCGTCTGCTGATCCTCGAGCCGGAATTCTACGTGCGGAATCGCACCGGTGAACTGATGTCGCGGGCCACAAATGATCTGAACGCGGTGCGCATGGTGCTGGGACCCGGGATCATGTACAGCGCGACGACGATCATTACGATGATCATGGCCATTCTGGTGATGGTGACGCTGTCGCCTTCGCTGACGCTCTGGGTTCTGCTCCCCGCGCCGATAGTGGCCGTCGCCGTGTGGTTCTTTGGCAAGACCATTCATGATCTCTACGAAAGAATCCAAGCCGCGCTCGCGACGCTGACGGCGCGCGTGCAGGAAAATCTTGCCGGCGTGCGCGTGGTGCGGGCGTACGCGCAGGAAGAAGCGGAAATCCGTGGCTTCGACGAGCCCAACCGCGAATACGTCTCGCGAAACATCCGCCTGATTCGCATCTGGAGCATGTTCATGCCCTCGCTTCAGGCGCTCATTGGCACATCCTTTTTGATCGTCTTGTGGCAGGGCGGTCATCAGGTCTTCAGCGGCCAGATTTCACTCGGCGCGTTCATTGCTTTCAATGGATATCTCGCGGTGCTGGTGTGGCCGATGATTGCTCTTGGATGGGTCACCAATATCTTTCAGCGCGGCGCGGCTTCCATGGGACGGCTGAATTACATCTTGACTGCACAGCCCAATATTGATGATCGCAACGCCAGAGTTCCCGAAGGCACCAAGCCTCGCGGCGAAATCGAATTTCGCCATCTCACGTTCACATACCCGACCACTCTTTCCGGCGCGGGGGCCAATGGCTCTGGGAAATCCAACGGTAGCGGCCCTCACCCCATACTTCACGACATAAACCTGAAAATCCCCGCGGGGGTCCACGCTCGCCATTGTCGGACCTACCGGCAGCGGCAAAACTACGCTCGCAGCCCTGATTGCGCGCCTCTGGGAAGCGCCGAACGATTCGGTTTTGATCGACGGGCGCCCGATTCGCGAATGGCCTCTAGTCACCTTGCGTCAGTCCATCGGATTCGTGCCCCAGGACACGTATTTGTTCGGCGAGACCGTGGGCGGCAACATCGCCTTTGGCTTGCCTGACTACGAAGAACGGCGCGTGCGGGAGGCGGCGGAGCTCGCGAGTCTGGACGGCGACGTCGTGGCCTTCGCCAAAGGTTACGAAACGATGGTAGGCGAGCGCGGCATTACGCTCTCGGGCGGGCAGAAGCAGCGGGCCGCGATTGCACGCGCCGTCGTGCGCGATCCGCGCATCCTCATCCTGGACGACTCACTTTCTGCCGTGGACACGCAAACCGAAGAACGCATCCTCACCGGCCTGCGTGGAATCATGGAAGGGCGCACAACGATTTTGATTTCGCACCGCACGTCAACCGTGCGCGACGCCGACCAGATTGTTGTGCTGGTCGCGGGAGCCATCGCCGAATGTGGAACGCATGACGAGCTGCTGGCACGCGGCGGCTATTACGCGGATTTGTATCACAAACAATTGCTGGAAGAAGAGCTCGAACGCGCATGAGCAATTTGCACGAAGAAGAGGCCCTCGGCAAGGCGTACGATTCGCGCTTGATGCGGCGGCTTCTTCAGTACATGAAGCCGTACAAATGGCACGTGGTGCTGGCGCTGGTCCTGGTGGCCATCGTCACGCCGCTCGAGCTGGCCCCGCCGCTGATCTTTCGAAAAGCCATTGACAGCTATTTTGTTCCCGAGCTGAAGGGCGCGATCACGGAACCGTCGGCGTGGACGGGCATCCTCTGGCTAAGCCTGATTTATCTTGGGGTGCTGGCGTTCGACTTCCTCGCGCAATATCTCCAGCTGCGCATCATGCAACGCGTCGGGCAGCAAACGATGTACGACATGCGCGGCGAGATTTTCCGTCACATGCAGCGTTTGCCGATGAGTTACTTCGACCGCAATCCGGTTGGCCGGCTCGTGACGCGTGTGACGACGGACGTGGATGCCCTCAACGATCTGTTTGCTGCGGGCGTGGTTACCATGATTAACGACTTCTTTCTCCTGGTGGTCATGGCGGGCCTGCTTTTCAAGATTGACCGGCGTCTGGCGCTCGATACGCTCGCCGTCTTGCCGGGGATCCTGATTGTCACGATGATTTTTCGCAAGTACGTTCGCGATGCGAATCGCCGCATTCGCACGGCGATTGCGCGCATCAATGCGTTTCTCCAGGAATACATTTCCGGAATGAGCGTGGTGCAGCTTTTCAACCGGGAACGCAAGGCCGTCGAGGAATTCGAGAAGCGCAATCGCGACAATATGCTCGCCTGGCGTGATGCCATTCTCGCCTATGCGCTCTTTTATCCGGCAGTGGAGTTTCTCAGCTTCGCGACCATCGCGCTGATTTATTGGTCGGGCGGAAATCGCATCCTGCACGGCGCGCTCAGCCTCGGTGTTCTTACGGCCTTCACGATGTTTGCGCAGCGCTTCTTCCGGCCAATTCAGGACCTCAGTGAAAAGTTCAACATTCTGCAGTCCGCAATGGCTGCATCGGAGCGCATCTTCAAGCTGCTCGACGAGCCGGTCCTGGTGGAATCGGATCCCAACGCGATCCCGCTGGACCACCCGCGTGGGGAAATCGAATTCCGCAATGTGTGGTTCAGCTACCGCAACGTTGCTGACCCGAACGACGAAGATTGGGTGTTGCGCGATGTGTCATTCCGCGTGGAGCCCGGGCAAACCATCGCCATCGTGGGGCACACGGGCGCGGGGAAAACCACGCTGATTTCCCTGTTGCTACGCTTCTACGATATTCGGCGCGGGCAAATCCTGCTGGACGGCAAGGACATCCGGTTGATTGATTTGCAGGATTTGCGGCGGCAATTTGGCATCGTGCTGCAGGATCCGTTTCTGTTTACCGGCACGATCGAATCGAACATTTGTCTCGGCACTCCGGGAATTGGCCGCTCCACGGTGGAAAGCGCGGTCCAGGAGATTGGGCTTGGAGATTTCGTGGGGTCGCTGCCGGAAGGCGTGGGCGCCAGCGTGAACGAGCGGGGCTCAACGCTTTCGGTTGGACAAAGACAGCTCATCAATTTTGCGCGCGCACTGGCGCACAATCCGCGCTTCCTGATTTTGGACGAGGCCACTTCAAGTGTGGACACAAAAACGGAACTGCTCATTCGCGAAGCGCTGGGCCGCTTGCTCTCCGGCCGGACGGCGCTCGTGATTGCGCACCGGCTGAGCACCATTCAACACGCGGACCGCATTCTGGTGTTTCACAAGGGCCGCCTGCGCGAGCAGGGCGCGCATCAGGAACTTCTTGCCGAGCGCGGGATTTATTACCGGCTCTACCAGCTCCAATATAAGGAGCAGGAATTGCACCTGCCGACCGAGGCGAACGGCACAACCGAGCCCTCGCCGCTGCCCGCCAGCGACTGAGCACCGCGACTCGCCAAATGCCATCCACACCGCTCCTTCTCTCCGCCGGCGAAGCTTCCGGAGATATGTACGCGGCGCGGCTGGCCACGGCGCTTAAACATCGCCTGGACGTGGCGATCTTTGGAATGGGCGGGCCGCAAATGCGCGCGGCGGGCGTCGAGATCATTACGGATTATTCGGAAGTCTCGGTGGTCGGCATCACAGAGGTACTGAAGCGGCTGCCGTCACTGCGCCGCGCGATGAAGCGGCTTGTGGACGAAGCGGAACGCCGGAGCCCGCCGCTGGCGATTCTGACGGACTTTCCCGGTTTTCATCTCCGACTCGCGCGCAAATTGCGCCCAAAAGGGATTCGCAACGTCTATTATATCTGCCCGCAATTCTGGGCCTGGCGGCCCTGGCGGGCGAATCTGGTGCGGAGGCGATTCGCCCAGGCGCTGTGCATTTTCCATTTCGAGGAAAAGTTCTACGCCGATGCTGGCGTGCCAGTCAAATTTATCGGCCATCCGCTGGTAGGAAACGTTTCGGCAACGCTGACGCGGGAAGAATTCTGCCGGAAATATGGTCTAAGCAATGCGGACCGCCTCATTTCCGTGCTTCCGGGGAGCCGCCGCGGAGAGATCGCCTACCATACGCCTGTGCTGGTGGAGGCACTCGAACTGATCGGGCGAGACCTTCCGGGCAGGACTGAGGTGGTCGTTGCGGTTGCGCCGGGCCTGGATTTGGAGCGGCTCAAGGCGGAGTTCCCTGAGCGGATGTGTGTACGCTTCATCGAGGGAGATACCTACAACGCGATGGCGGCTTCTGACCTGGCGATTGTCTCCAGTGGAACGGCGACGGTGGAGACGGCCCTGCTTGGAAAGCCGATGATCGTTGTGTACCGCTTGTCCCCGCTGACCGCTACACTGGCCAAACCCTTGGTGAACACCAAGTTCTTCAGCATGGTGAACTTAATTGCCGGGCGGGCCGTGGTGCCGGAGTTGATTCAAGACGATTTCACTCCGCAACGCGTTGCGGAAGAAGCGGTGAAACTGCTTTCCGCGTCGGAAGAGAGCAGAATGCGTCTGGAGGAAATGAACCGAGGATTGGCCGAGGTACGCAAGCTCTTGGGCCCCCCAGGAGCCGTCGAGCGGGCCGCAGATGCCATCTTCGCGCTTTTGCAGCACGGCGAAAGCAACGCGAAGTGAGGGGTTTGGTATCCTATAGATGTACAGGAGTCCCGGTGAATCTGGTTGAAAGGGGTCCGATGGCCCTCCGTCGAAAAGTCTCGAGCGCGATTGGCGCTATCACGTTGATGCTTCTTGCCTGCACCGCTGCCCCGCTGCGGGCACAAGGGCCGCGCCCCGCGCCTTTTCTCGCCGAAAACTACGATGTTTCCGCCTCGCTGGACGCCATTGGGCAAGCGATATCCGCAACGGCAAAAGTTGATTTCAAGGCCGTGGAAGTGGCCAGCAGCGTGCGCGTGGAATTGCACTCGAACTTGATCGTGAAGGACGTGAAGTCCGCGGATGGCAAGTCCCTGAGTTTCACCCGCGATAATCAGAATCCACTCTTTGTCGTCGTACAGCTCTTAACGCCGGTCGCAGCTGGCGGCCATGTGACGCTGACGTTCACCTATGGCGGACTCCTCGCCAATGAAGAGAACAGCCCGGTGCCGGGCGTGCGCGCAGCGGTCATCAACCGGGATGGCGCCTATTTGCTGCTGCCTGCGCGGTGGTTTCCGCTGACGAACTTTCCGGCTAATCGCTATACGGCCACGTTTCGGTTGAATGTTCCAGACACGTTTGCCGTGGCGGGCACAGGCAAATCGGCGGCTCCCACGCCGATGGCGGGCAAGAACGCGGTGGAAGGCAACAGGCTTCTGTATACCTTTGAATGCAAGAATCTGGCGCCCCACGGGACGTTCGTGGCCGGGAGCAATCTCCAGTTGAATCCGAAGCAGGCTGAGGGAATCAACGTTGCCGTTTACGCGCCGCGGACGGCTTCCGCGAATGCGCAGAATTTTGCGGACAGCGTAGCGCACTCGGTGACGATTTTCTCAGACCTGTTTGGACCCATTCCCGATCCGACCGTTTCGGTGATTCAGCTGCCGGACGGCACCGTACGCGATTTTGCCGCGCCCGGGGTGCTGCTTCTGAGCCAGCGCATCTGGGATCCGCGGGCGAGTGACCGAACGATTGCGCGGCTGGTGGCCTCGCAGTGGTGGGGAGTGCAAGTGCTGCCGGCGACTCCGGGGGACGTGTGGATCACCGATGGCCTGGCGCGCTATTCCGAAGCTTTGTACGCTGAACAGAATGCGGGCAGGGAAGCCGGGTTGAAAGTGGTGGACGAGTTTGCCGTTGGCGCCTTGATGTACGAAGATGCCGCACCCATCGCGCAAGCGGCGCGGCTGACGCCCTATTCCCCGGACTACCGGTCGGTGGTGATGAACAAGGGCGCGATGGTTTTTCACATGTTGCGCGCGCAGATGGGCGACGTAGCCTTCAAGAGTGCGCTGCGCGATTTCTATTTTCAATTTGCGGAGAAGGCGGCGCGGATCGACGATTTTGCAAATATCGCGCAACGGCGCGCGGATGCCTCGGTGAAGCCGCCGCAAGACCCGCCCAATCTGCGAGGCTTTTTCGCGCAATGGCTGAATTCGACGGGAATACCGGAGTTTGCACTGGAGTACACGGTGTACCGGACGCCGAAGGGATTTCGCGTGGTCGGCAAGCTCAAGCAGCCGCTGGACACCTTCCACATGCCCGTGGACCTGCGCATTGATACGGAGGGAAATCCCGAATTGAGAACCGTGGACGTGGTCGGCACAGAATCGGGCTTTACCGTCGAAACGTTTGGACGGCCCAAGCCGGGCGGAATCAAGATCGATCCCAACAACGTGATTCTGAAAGGCAGCACCGCATTGCGGGCCCGCGCGGCTGTGGCGCGCGGCGAAGAGCTTGCTGAGCAGGGGCGCTTCTACGACGCGGTGACGCAGTATCAGCGCGCGCTCGCGATTCAACCGGGCAGGCCGCTCGCGAATTTCCGCATGGGCGAGGCGTTTTTCTACCAGAAGAACTATCAAGCGGCGGCGAACGCGTTTCGCGAAGCGCTGCAAACGGTTCCGGAACCCTCGGAAAAATGGACGGAAGTCTGGAGCCACATCTATCTCGGAAGAATCTTTGATTTGCTGGGACAGCGCGAGCGCGCCGTAAATGAATACAGCAAAGCAAAGCAAACGAACGACGATACCGGCAATGCTCAGCAAGTCGCGGAAGGATTCCTGAAAAAGGCGTACTCCGAGGGCGGAACTTCCGTTGCGGCTCCTGCTGTGAATCCGAGCGTCAAGCCTGCAACGGCGATTCCGGTTCCGGCTTCCGGCGAAAAGCCGACTCTGAAAAAGCCCGATCAATTTGCTTCGTAGTGGAATTTCACTGGCAGCGCGCGAGCCGTGCCTAGGGCAACTGGGTAATTCCTGCCAGGCCGGTTAGGTTCGAGCTGGCCGCTCCCTTTTGTTGTATGAGCACCTGAAACCGTTCGCCCATGCCTTCCGGGTGGATCAGCGTTTTGAGTTGCAGCCTCGCTTGAACGCGCTCGGTTTCGGATTGTCCGTCAGCGTACAGATCCGCGAATTCATTTCGCTCCCCCAGCGCGAGAAGAAAAGCCGTCTGCGAAGTGAGTCCCTCGGAATTCAATCCTGCGCGCTTCCCCCACAGTTCAAGAGCGGTGAAATTGACGTGAGCAGTCAGGTCCTGTTCTCCCGGTGAAGCGTAACAATCTTCCGAAACGCGATGGTCGTGATAGGCCAGAAGCGTGCCGCGCATGTGGTGCTCATCGAAGAGTTCCGCGGCGCGGTGGCCGTAGTCAATCGTGAGCAGATAGCCGTGCTCCAGACGGCGCCCTACCTCCGTAATCCAATCGCAGGCCTCCAGGCCTGTCTCGGCATGCTGACCTTCGCTGAGCGTGATGCCTTGTGCGGCAAAATATTCGTTGATGGCGCATGTGGAGACCGGGGCCACAACGTCTACAAATTGGCCCGCGCGGAGACCGACCAGAATCTCTTTCAACGCACCTTCCTGCAGAATCACACGGTGAACGGACAACGCATCGATCAATTCGTTCGAAAAAAGGCACCCGGCGGGTACACGCGCGGGGATTTCGTTAGCAGCGGCAAGATGGCCGTGCTTGGCATGGTGCTGCAGTCGCAGCATGGCTTGCTCAATGCGCGCGGCGGAGCGTTCTACGGCTACATAGCGCAACGCGCCGTAAAACGCTGGCATTTTCGTTGCGCAAAAATCGAGGATGTGGCCTGCGAGGCGGCCAACGCCCGCGCCGGCTTCAACCAGCATGAATTCGGCGGGGCAGCCGAGGTGTTCCCACATTTCCGCAAATTGGCGAGCGAGCAGCCGGCCGAAAATCGGATGCATATCAACGCTGGTGTAGTAGTCCGCGAAGCGCTCGGATTCAGCTTTGCTGTAGTAGCCGTGAAGCGGATGGTAGAGACATTCGCGCATGAAGTCGGCGAAAGGAAGCGGGCCGAAGCGGCGGATGCGGTTGGCGAGGAGTTCGGCGAGCGGTGTCACGCGCCCTTGGCCCCGGCGGCGTCGGCTGGGGCCTCCGCCTGAATTTGCTTCCACGCCCGCCTGAAGATTCCTTCGGCCACTTCATCGAAGAGTACGAAATAAATTGTTTCCAGCGAGGTTTCACCGCGCAGATGCGCCGCGACTTCACGAAGCATAATCTCCGCACACTCTTTGAGTGGAAATCCGGCGATTCCCGTGCCGACGGCGGGAAACGCGATGGATTTGAAGCCGCGCTCCCTGGCAATCCGCAAAGAATGCGAAGTGGAATTCCGCAGAGCCTCCGCGCTCGTTTTTCCGCCAAGCGCCATGCTGGCGGCGTGGATGACGAAGCGTGCTTTCAGTTTTCCTCCGGTGGTGATGGCCGCGTAGCCGATGGGAATACTGCCGATGGCGTCGCACTCTCGCTGGATATCCTCACCACCCTTTCGGCGGATGGCTCCGGCGACACCGCCGCCGAGGATGAGATCGTTGTTCGCCGCGTTGACGATGGCGTCCGTGTCCATCTCCGTCAGGTCGCCCTGTTGGATGACGATTTTTTCTGCAAGTGATTTCATCGCAAAATTCTTTCGTTTTCCACGAACCTCTAAGCCTTTTTCTCAGTGGCTATTTGTTGCGTGTATTCGTAGACCCCCCGGCCCACCTTGCGGCCGAGACGCCCTTCCTGAACGTAGTGCCGCAGAAGAGCGTTGGGACGGTACTTTTCACCAAGCGTCCGATGAAGATACTCAAGAATATTGAGCCGCACGTCCAGGCCTATGAGATCCACCAATTCGAACGGCCCCATGGGATGATTCAACCCAAGCTTCAAGGCCTTGTCGATATCTTCGGCCGAAGCAATCCCGGCTTCCAGCATATTAAAAGCTTCATTCCCGATCAGCGCGTTGACTCGCGTGGTAATGAATCCAGGCGCTTCTCGAACAAGTACAACCTCCTTGCCCATGCGCCGCGCGACTTCGCGGCAGATGGCGACGGTTTCGTCGGAGGTCTGTGGCGTTCGAACGAGCTCGATCAGTTTCATTTTCGGAACGGGATTGAAAAAATGCATGCCGATGCAACGATCGCGGGAAACGGTGACATCGGTGAAATCGGTGATGGAGAGCGAAGAAGAATTGCTCGCGAAAATGGCTCCTGTCTTGGCAAATTTGTCGAAGATGGTGAACAGTTCGAGCTTCATTTCCAGCTCTTCCGGGACCGCCTCGACGATGAGTTCGGCGTCGCGGATACCGTCCTCGACGTTGCCCGCCGTGGTAATCAGGGAAAGCGCCTTGTCGCGCACGCCGGCTTCCACCTTCCCGCGCGCGACGCCCTCATCGAACGATTGACGGATCCAGCCGACTGCGTTTTCGAGCACGTGGCGCGACACATCCTCAAGGACGGTATTGTAGCCACCATAAGCGGCGGCATAGGCAATTCCCCGCCCCATCGTGCCCGCTCCAATCACTGCAATGGTCTTCACTTCCACTCTTTCGTCTCCCGATGAACCAAAGTTTCACTCACTGATTATTTCACGAACTTCCTGTAAGCCACTTCGTCAAACCCAAGCACTACTTCTGAGCCACGAAGGACCACCGGTCTGCGAATAAGGTTCGGCTCCTTGGCCATGAGCTTAATGGCTTCTGCCCGCGAGGGCGGATGCTCCTTCATCTTCCGCGAGCGATAGAGCTCGTTGCGCGTATTTAGGAACTCTTTGTAATCGCGTCCGCCAATCAATTCCTCGAGTTCGGCTTCGGATAGCCGCTCCTTGTCCAAATCGCGGTACTCCAGTTCGGCTCCCAGCTTCAGCAAGAGACCTCTTGCTTTGCGGCACGTGGTTCACGTCGGCTTTTGCAGAAACTTAATCTTCACCTTCGGCAAGATTTTCTTCCCCCGTCGCATTTCTAGTTCTTTGTAGGGGCGCAGCACCGCTGCGCACTCTCATGAAACTTCGCGGTTAATATCTCGGAACGTTCGGATCGATCTCAACCGACCAGCGCTCAATTCCGCCGGCGAGAGATTTTGCTTTTTCAATGCCCTGAAACCGCAACCACGTCGCAGCGTCCAGGCTGCGCATGCCGTGGTGGCAATAGCAGACCAATTCGTCCACATCCGGCAGCGTCTGCAAGCTAGCCGCCAACGTGCCCAACGGAATGAGCGTCGCGCCCTCAATCCGGCAGAGCTGATATTCCCACGGCTCGCGCACATCAATGAGAACCAGTTTTTCGCCGCTGTCCAGCCGCGCCTTCACGGCGGCCGGCGTTATCTCCAGTTCATCCATCTATCTTCCCTTCCAAATCGGCGGACGTTTTTCCAGAAACGCTCGAACGCCCTCTTGCGCGTCTTGCGTATGCATCAGCTCGGTCAAGTATACCCGTTCAATTTCATCCAGTTGCGCTGCAAAATCCGCGGCGTGGAGACGCCAGAGAGCCTTGCGCGTGAGACGGAGAACCGCGGGGCTTACCGCGCGAAGATCATCGAGAAGCTTATCCACAGCTAGGGTCAGCCCATGGTCCGGGACAACGCTAGTGACGAGTCCAAGGCGTTGCGCCTCAGCCGCGCCGATTTGGCAACCCGTAAGAATCAGGTGTGCAGCGGCTCGCATCCCGATCAGGTGGGGCAGCGTGATCAGCGCAACCGGGGGAAAACAACCAAGCTTGATCTCCGGCTGGCCAAACTGGGCCGATTCCGTGGCAAGGACAAAATCGCAGAACGTAGCGAGTTCCATGCCTCCACCCAGACAATACCCATGGACGCCAGCGATTATCACGCAATCTGCTTTGGCGAGACGGCGAAAAATGCGGTGAAATGCGGAAAGCATCCCCGCAACACGCTCGGGCGTATGATCCGCAACATCCACACCGGCGGAAAACGCTTTTGCACCTGCGCCCTGAAAGACCATGAAATCACAACTGGGCAGCGCGCGGTCGAGCGCCGTGTCAATCGACTGCATCATCGGAATATCCAGAATATTCAGGGGCGGGCGCTCCAGCGTAATCCACGCCGTGCGGTGCTCCAGGCGGAACTGTACAGTGTCTTGAGATGCGGTCATAAAGGCTGTGGCAATTTCAGACCGGAGTTTACTTGCCCTGGAATTTTGGGTGCCGCTTCTCCAAAAACGCGCGAATCCCCTCATTGCAGTCTTCCGAAAGATAGCAACGAATCTGTTCCTGGACTTCGTGCTCGAGCGCCTTAGCGAGTTCTTTTCCTTCACTGCCGAAGAGGGCTCTCTTGACCGCCCGGATGGCCACAGCGGGACCTTGTGCGATTTTCTGCGCGAGCGTTTTCACTTCCGCTTCGAGCCCGGCGGCAGGAACCACATGATTGACAATGCCGAGTGCGAGTGCAGTCTTGGCGTCAATCATATCGCCGGTGTAGAAAAGCTCGGCTGCCTTGGCGGGGCCCACCAGCTGCGGCAGGAAAAATGTGCCGCCATAATCTGGGAAAAGGCCAACCTTGGCGAAATTTTGGCCAAACGTCGCTTCTTCCGCGGCGATCCGAATATCCGCAGCAAGGGCAATGTTCATTCCCGCGCCGGCGGCCGCGCCATTCACCGCGGCAATGACCGGCTGGGGCATCGTGCGCATTTTTAAAACGGCTTGCATGCCAGCGCGCAACAACGGCTCCAAATCGCGCGTCGCGCCTGTCTCCCGGCCTTTGCCGATGGCGCCGAGATCCCCGCCCGCACAAAAGGCCCGGCCCGCGCCAGTGATCACGATGACGTCGACGGTGTCATCCTCCGAGATGCGTCGAAACGCGTCATTGAGTGCCGCAGCGAGTTCGTTGTTAAGAGCATTCAGGCGGTCCGGACGATTCATCACCAACGTGGCGATGCCCTCGTGCTTCGCCTCGAGAAGGACGGGTCCAGCTTGCGCGGTTTGTGGAGCGTTGCTCATGGCTGTCTCCGCGTTACGATCCTTTGGTGTCGCGTTCTTTTTCCGTGCGCGCTACGAGCTGCGCCAGCTTGCGAAAATGCCGGAGCTTCTCGCTTTTCCCCTGCGCATTTGAGCCGCTGGTGGATGGCAGCACATACACACGCGCACCATACAACAGCTCTTTCTGGATGCCGAATTTGCATTTGCGCTGCGAAAACTGTTCGTAGGTGAGCTTGCCGTTGAACGCCACCACGTGGGGCGAATATTCCTCGAGCTTTTGGGAGAGCACAATGCGCCCTTCGGCAAAATCCTCGCGTTTCAATTCTTCGATGCCTTTTGTGGGGCGCTTCACCAGGTCAGTAAGCCCCACGCCGAATTCGATGACCCGCTTGTCGTCGTGATAATCAAATGGCTCGGGAACAACTCCGCCGGCGTGGAGCATGGGCCAGAATTCATTGCCGCGGCCCGCGTAGTAATGGCCCACGCGCACGGACGACTCGCTTGGGTTGCAGCCAACGATCACGAGCTTCATGCCTTTGCGAAGGTGGTCGGGCAGCGTTCGCATGATAACAGCTTACTACGCCTTCGATATTCCGACGAAACCTTGCTGGCGGCTGCGTGCTTTTTGACATGGGGCTCCGGGACCACTCTGGGGCGCCAACGGGCGTCATAAATTCTCGATCGCGCGTTGCACCGGCGGGCAAGGATCGCACGGTCCTGGAAAGGGGGAGGAGCGCGGGGGACGGCTTCGCTGGGGGGCTATTCCAAGGCGATTCCTTTGTAACTTAAGCTTCTTTCTTGAATCCCACGCACAGAATCTTCATCGAATAAGGAGGACAGCAGAGGTGTTCAGGTGGTCTGTGCTACATTTATGGGGGCGAAAGCGAGCAAGTGGCCGCTAATGGGCCTGCCTAAACCATTGAACGCACCCAACCCTCACCGATTGCCTTCCACCGTCGCCCGAGAGGACGAACATCTCCTCGTTGCCGCCGCCAAGAGCGGCGATGCCGCAGCGTTCGAGGAGCTGGTGAACCGCTACGAGGCGAAAATCTTCCGCCTGACCATGAACATCACGCGGAATCGCGAAGACGCCGAGGACGCGATGCAGGATGCCTTCCTCAAAGCCTATGCGCACCTGAAGAATTTCCACGAAGACTCCCGCTTTTATACCTGGCTGGTACGCATCGCCGCAAATGAGGCGCTGATGCGCCTCCGGAAGCGCCGCCCGAACCAGTTCTCGCTGGACGAGCCGATCGAAGGCGATGACGCTTTGATGCCACAGCAACTTGAGGACTGGGGACCCAGTCCCGAGCAGCGTTTTGCTCAGACGGAAATGCACGAAATTCTGTCCAACGTGATAGACACACTCGAGCCCGATTTTCGGGTGGTCTTCGTCCTGCGCGATATTGAAGAGCTTTCCACGGAAGAAACTGCCAAAACTCTCGGTATTTCGATTCCTGCCGTAAAATCCCGGCTGTTGCGGGCCCGCCTGAAACTCAGGCAGAAATTGAACCACTACTTTCGACAAGGTAGGACAAATTGAACTGCGAAGATGTCATCCGCGAAATTTCGGACTATCTCGATGGCGAGCTTGCGCTCTCGGTGAAGCACGATATCGAGGGCCATCTCGGTCACTGCCATCATTGCAAAATGGTCGTGGATCAGACGAAACTGACCGTGGACGTTTTCTGCGATTCCGAGCTCGTGGAGCTTCCGGCCGATGTGAAATCGCGGCTGCATGAGGCGCTGCGCCGCAAGCTCGGCGTCAAGGGCAACTAAGCACGGCATCAATCCTTAGGCAGACCTTCCCAAAGTGGCAATTCCCTACCCAGACCTCGTTCTCGCGCCAACGCGTAAACCTTCATTGCCACGGCTAGATCCCACGACGCAATTCCGTTGGATTTGAAGAGCGTCATTTCCGAGTCGCTGGTTCTTCCGCTCGCTTTCCCCGCAACCACCTCGGAGAGTTTTTTGACGCCGGTCCAGCAAATCTCATCGCCATGAAACGCGATGATGAGGTCGCCAGCTTCCTGCCGTGATTGCTCGACGGAATCGACCACGATGACGTCCGCGCTAGCGACCGCTTCGTCGTCCAGTTCGCGTTTGTGCGCGTGATTGGCCCCGATCGCATTGATGTGGGCTCCAGGCGACAGGTCCGCGCCGGCGACGACCGGCTGCAAAGTGGTCGTGGCGGTGGAAACGATATCCGCGCCGCGCACCGCTTCTCCAGAGGAAGCACATGGCTGCACGGAAACGCCCAGCCGCCCAGACATCTCTTTGCAGAAATTCTGTCGCTTCGCTGGATCACGGCCGTAGGCACGCGCGGATTCGAGCGTTCGAACCGCGGCAACCGCCTCGAGCTGCGTCCGTGCCTGCCCGCCGGTTCCAATAATTGCCGCGACGCGCGCATCCTTGCGGGCCAAGTACTTCGTGGCAACTCCGGAGGCCGCCCCGGTCCGCAATTGCCCCATGTAGTCCGCTTCGATCAATGCGAGCAGGTCACCGGAGGCCATTTCGTAGAGCGGAACGAGGAATCTTAGCTTTCCGCGAACGTAGGTGTACTGCTTCATCGCCACAAACCCAGCGGAAAAATCCGCGGCGGCCATGTAATGAAAAAATCCTCCGCCCGGCAGTTCGAATCGGCGGCGCGGATGAACAACCACTTCGCCACTGGCCTGCTTCCGCGAAATCTCCTCGACGGCCTCGATGGCCATCGGCATGCTCAATACTTCGCGCACTTCCATTTCGCTGATATGCAGCGTCATCGTTTTCACTCTTGCCTTAGCCGCGCTCCTCTAAAGGAGCAAACACTCTTTCAAATACTCTTGGATTTGCCAAATTGCGCCCGCGGAATTCGGCTTACAGAAAAATACGTCAATGGGGCGAAGGCTTCGCCAATTTCGGAGAGCCACGTTTACCGGGAACTTCGCCGCCTTCGCGGATGCGCCGTACAACCGTCTGAATCAATCGGTAGACCCGTTCTTCCTTGCTGCCGTCCATGACGCGAAATCGAAACTCGGGCTCCCCTTTGGGCCCTTTCTCAATCCGAATGGGCATCTGGCCGCACAAATCATTTTCGATGAACGCCGTCTCATAGCGGTCCTTCTTCACATACCAGGTGTAGACCCGCAGCGCGGTAAAGTCGCAAGCCTGGCCCTCCGGGCCACGTGAGGCCGCGACCAGATACTGCGGCTTGTCTCCGGAGGGATCGCTAACTCGATTGAGTTCAAACCACGCCAGCGGCCTAAGGTTCGCCGAGGCCGCGCCTTCCCGGACAGCCTCCGGTAAATCCAGTTCAATGAAACGCGCGATCACCCATCCCGAAATCGGCACGGTCTGGTCGCCCGGCTGCGTGGTGGCATTCGTATCGGCAGCCCTCGCTGCAGTTTCGCCCGGAGGCCGCGTGGCCAGGCCGCGCACCAGAAACCAATCTTCTTTCTTGGTTTCCTCCACTTCGTTCGAAGAATCTTTCTCATCCGTGCCCTGAACCCAATCAGCAACCGCTCGGCCGACAATTTCCACGGGAACGCCGCGACTGAATTGATACAAGCGCGGCTCCGTGCGGCCGGGCTCGACGCGCAGATTCGTGGAAACCTTGGTGCGGCCGCGCGCCTGTACCGGCATGGGCCGGACCTGCGCGAGCAGTTTCGCGCTGCGCTGCCACAGAGCGGGATCCATCAAGTTGCGTCCATCGATCCAGCCCACGGTTCCGGCCGCGGTGCGGACTTTGACGTTGTCATTGCGCCGCGACACAACATCCACTCTTTCGCCATAATGCAGAACCGCGATTGGCGCGCGCACCTGCGCCACCCCGCTCCACAACGTCACGCTCCGCTCGCTCACAAACGCCTCCCCCAGCGTCTCGTGCTTTGGCCGGAACATCCACGCCGCCAGGGCCACCAGGCAAAGCAACGGCACCGCGATGAGCAGTCTTCTCCTCATTCACTGGCCTTCGTCATGATTCTCAGGGCTCTCCGAGGTTCGCTAACGATTGTACCTGAAACCCATGCAGCGTCGTGGCCACGGAACGCTGCGCGTTTCTGCTAAGATGCCATAACGCTTTCGCTAAACTCTTGAATTTATTCGTGGAGGATTTCTCGTGAAGTCTTTCAATTCCCTTCAGCCGCTGGGTTTGCTGCTCCTTCGGATCGTTCTTGGGCTGATCTTCTTCTCGCACGGCTATCCGAAGCTGGCCCATTCCGGCGCCGGAATGCAGGGCTTTTTCGTTCAGCATGGCCTGCCGGGATACTTTGTTTATATTTCCGGAGTATTGGAAGTCTTTGGGGGAATGCTGTTGGTTTTAGGACTATTTACACGGCCGGCCGCACTGCTGCTCGCGATTGAAATGGGAGTGGCAATCTGGAAAGTGCACAGCAGCGGAGGCTATCTCGCCATCCACAACTACGAGTTCCCTCTGGCACTGCTAGCGGCCTCCTTCGCATTGGCCACGGTTGGAGCCGGACTCGTATCTCTTGATCACCCTCTGTTCGAGGGCGGAGGCAAGGCTCGGCCACCGAAAAACGCAAAGTGAGCGAAACCATCTGTATGGAAGTCTCTGCGCCTAGGCAGCCGCAAGAGGTCTAGGAAGCCACCGTCGCTGAAGTTGGAATCACGCCAGCAGGCGCCAAAGGTAAAACAATCCAGAGAATGATATAGGCCAGCAAGCCCGTCCCTGCGCAGAAGAAGGCCAGCACCCACAACACCCGGATGATGGTGGGGTCCAGATCAAAATAGTCGGCCAATCCTGCGCACACACCCGCGATCTTCTTATCCGTGCTGGAGCGCATCAGCCTCTTCGAGCCGCCCGTCGCAGGTGACAGCCCCGGAGGTGCGGTCTCAGGCTGCTTGGCGCCGCAGTTGTAGCAAAACTTCGATCCAACAGCGATTTCCTTGTGACAATCCGTGCAGTTCATAGCGTCACCCCCACAGAGCCATTTTTCGTACCGAACCTACCTATAACTACGAGGATGTGGCCGAAAAAGTTTCCTCCGCCGCATTCTAATTCGAACGGGCTTAGTACTCCAGAAGCCGTTTGACGGCGGCGGTGATGTGCGCCGTCTGCGGCAAGATCACGTCTTCAAGCTTCGGCTGGTAGGCACAGAACGTGTCCATGGCCGCGACCCGCCGGACCGGAGCGTCCAGTTCTTCAAACAGTTCGTCGGCAATGCGCGCCGCGATTTCCGCGCCATAGCCCCAGCTCAGCATGTCTTCATAGGCCATAATGACGCGATGCGTCTTTCGAACCGTGGCAGCGATGGCCTCCCAGTCGTAGGGAGAAAGCGAGCGCAAATCAATGATTTCCACCGAAATCCCCTCGCGCTCCAGCTGCGCGGCGGCTACCTCCGTGCGATGCACCAGCGCCCCGTAGGTGATGATGCTCAAATCCGTGCCTTCTCTCACCGTGCGCGCTTTTCCAAACGGAATCGTAAAGTCCGGCCCCGGATTCTCCGAGCGGTTATACGGCTGCCGGTAAAGATGCTTGTGCTCCAGGAACATGACCGGGTCATCGCAACGAATGGCCGTGCGCAAAAGCCCCGCCACGTCGAGCGCCGTCGAAGGCATCACCACGCGAAGCCCTGGGCAATGCGCGAAGATCGATTCCCCGCTCTGGCTGTGGTACACGCCACCTCCGGTAAGGTATCCGCCGATGGGCACGCGAAGAACCACCGGCGCTTTGAAAGCGCCATTCGAACGCCAGCGCATTACGCACAGTTCATCGCGAATCTGCATCATCGCCGGCCAGATGTAATCAAAGAATTGAATCTCCGCAACAGGCTTCAAGCCCCGCGTGGCCATGCCGATCGCCCGCCCGACAATGCTGGCCTCCGCTAACGGCGAGTTGAACACACGATCTTGCCCGTACTTCCGTTGCAATCCCGCGGTCGCCTTGAAGACGCCGCCCTTCCCCTTCACGTTTTTGAGGTTTTCCTCGCGGCTGGCGTCCGCCACGTCTTCACCGAAAATCGTAATGCGCTCATCGCGCGCCATCTCATCGGAAAGCGTAGCGGCAACCATCTCAACCATAGTCTTCGGCGCGCCATGAAAGTGCGGCTGCGCTTCGAACGCAGTGGACGTTGGATCAATCTCCTGCGAATAGACATGCATCGGAATGGACTCGATGGATGGCTCCTCGGCCACCAGCGCTTGATCCGCCGCATCCCGGACTTCGCTATCAATTTCTGCCTCGAGCGATTCAATCTGCTTCTGATCCAGCACACCCTCGCGAACCAGAACAAGCGCCAGCTTCGAAAGCGGATCGCGCCGCGCCTCTTCCTCGCGCTCTTCCGCGGACTTGTAAAGCTTTTCGTCGTCGGAAAGCGAATGCGAATAGGGCCGCGTCACGTGCGCATGGATCAGCGCCGGCCCGCGCCGCTCGCGGCAATATTCAATCGCGTCTTTGCAGACAGGATGGCATTCGAATGGATCGGTCCCATCGCACTCCGCAACATGCAGTCCCGGAAAGCTCCGCACCAGTTTCGAAATGCTTCCCCCCGCGGTCTGCACTTCCACAGGCACGGAAATGGCGTACCCGTTGTCTTCGATGAGATAAAGCAGCGGCAGCTTCTTCGCGCAAGCAACATTGAGCGATTCCCAGAACTCGCCCTCGCTCGTCGAGCCGTCCCCACCGGACACATACACAATCTCATCGCCCTCGTAACTCACATGTTCGCCGAGCGGCGCTTTCTTCGCCTGCGCCAGCGCTTTGGGCCGCCCCTCGTAGTACAGCGTCGCTTCCGCCGCGCCCGCCGCCTGGACGAATTGCGTGCCGGTGCACGAAGACTTGCTTACAATGTTCCACTTCGGATGCCCCCAATGCGATGGCATCTGCCGCCCACCCGAACTGAGGTCGTCCTTCGCCCCAACCGCCGCCAGCAGCGTTTCCAGAGGAGTCACGCCCAGCATCAAGCAAAGCGCCCGGTCCCGGTAATACGGATAAAACCAGTCCACGCCCGGGCGCAGAAATAGCCCCATAACGGCGGTAATCGCCTCGTGCCCCGCGCTGGAAATTTGAAAGTAGATTTTGTTCTGCCGCTTGAGTTGTATCTCGCGGTCATCGAGCCGCCGCGAAAGGTACATCGCGCGGTAAAGCCGAATCAGGGTTTCGTGGTCGAGGCCGTGAACTTTGGGGGCGTCAAGCTTTGCTACTTTGACGCGCGTTTGTGACGCCATTCGATCTGCCCTCGGGTTGGAACTCGAAATTGCGTCCCGCGGAATTTAATTATACCGGATTTCCGGGTTCCGCTGGTCCATTCGAAAAACCTGCTACTCCGCAAACCTGCCAAAAACAGGCCATATTGGCCTCTGAATATTGTCGTGACGTGGTCGCGCGAAAAAAGAAGCTATTCCCCATTCCGGTTAATCGAGCGATTCGAATTGCTTATCGGCTTTTTCGAATTCAGGATCGGTATGCAGAATCACTTTCGGAGACGCGCTCTTAAAGGGTTCCTCAGAAGGAATGCGCGCCACCCACCGCTGCTCGGAAAGCTTCTCATGCGCGCTGAAATACAAGCGCACCAGCAAGCTCACCTTGCCGTTCGCCGCGGCGATTGGCTTTTCCTCGGACGGCTCGCCGGATTTCGCTTTGGTCTTTCCCTTGGATTTGGCAGCGGGCGCCGGCTTTTCTGCGCTCTCGGGCTTCGCAGCCGCTTCTCCAGCCGGCGGCTCCGGGCGTTCCAGTTTGTATTGCAGCTTTTTATCCAAGCGAAACGCCTGCTTCCAGCCATCGAGCTTGTGGCGCGCTTGCTGCGCCTTCTCCTCATCCATGCCAAAATCGAGCTTGATATATATGTGGGACATGACGTAAGTCTGCGACCCACCGCACTCTAAGTCAAGATTGCCTCCACTGCAATCGTTTGCTGCGGCCACCGGCGTGGCGTCACACGTAATGCAGTACCAGGCGGATTCGGCGTATAGTGAATTGTCCCGGCAAGCAGCGATTACTTTTTCCGGCTTGCAAACTATGGCGCGTCACGATATAGTGTCCGTCAGCAGGCTTTAGCCCGAGCAATACATGCAAACTGCCCCTTACGATCTCCGGCGTTTCCTCTCTGCAAGCCTCTGTTTGCTCGCGGTCATTTTGCTTTATGCGCCCATCGCCGCTGCTGCCTGGTCGTCCTACTCCGCCGCGTGTTGCAACACGTCTCAATGTCCTATCAAAGCGCATCACCACCAAAGCCAAAAGTCGCCAGCCTCCTCTGAGTATCACATGGACTGCGGACACGACATGGCGGAAATGAGCGCGTGCAGTATGTCCTGCTGTCAGAATACCGAGCGTCCTGCAATGGCGTCCCTGGCCTTCGTGCTGCCGGCCGCTCTCTCGTTCACCGGACCCGCAGTTCGCAAGGCGCCGTTCCAATCGGCGAAGCCCCTCGATTTTTTGCGCTCCATTCAACCTCTTTCCCCTCCTCCTCGCTTTGAAGCTGCGGTCGCTTAACGACCGTCTCGCACCTCTCTCGAAATCCCATTAACCAAAGCTGCGGCAAATTTGCTGCGCGAGGCTCATTCCTTTGAGGAGGAAGAAGATTTCATGCGACGCTCTTTATTGTTTTTTCTCTTTTTGCATCTGGCCGGTGTCGTTGCCTTGGCAACTGTCTTCGGCACCGTGCGCGGCATCGTTCACGACCCGCAGCACCGGCCGGTAGCCGGAATCCAAGTCGTCCTGAAAGCAAAGTCATCAGAATTTTCCCAAACCGCTCAAACCGACGCGAATGGCGAGTTTCACTTCGACGCCGTGCCCCTTGCCGAGTACACCGTCACGGTTTCGCCACAAGGATTCGCGACCATCGAGCAAACCCTTTCCGTTCTTTCCGGAACGGCCCCCGTGCTTCATTTCGAATTGCAGCTCGCTTCCCAAAATCAATCCATTTTGGTCTCGGCCGCCCCTGCACAAGGAGAATCCGTCACGCCCACAACCCTGGTGAATCAGCTGGAGATTCAAGAAACCCCGGGAGCCGCGCGCACCAACAGCCTGGCCATGATCACCGACTACGTGCCGGGTTCCTACTTCACGCATGACCAGCTCCATGTCCGCGGCGGACATCAAGTGAGCTGGTTGATTGATGGCGTTCCAATCCCCAACACCAACATCGCCAGCAACCTCGGCCCGCAAGTCGATCCCAAAGACATCGACACAGTTGAAATGCAACGCGGCAGCTATTCCGCCGACTACGGCGACCGCACTTACGGCGTCTTCAACGTCGCGCCGCGCACTGGCTTTGAACGCAACAACGAAGCCGAGCTTGTCCTCAGTGCCGGCAATTTCTATCAAACTGACGATCAGCTGAATCTTGGAGGCCATAGCAACCGATTCGCTTACTACGCCAGCGTGAATGGCAATCGCACGAATCTCGGCTTGCAGACTCCCACGTCCTCGGTGATCCACGACGCCGCGAACGGTTATGGCGGGTTTGTTTCGCTGATTTACAACGCGGATTCACAGGACCAGTTACGCTTCGTTGCACAAGCGCGGCGTGATTTTTACCAGGTGCCGTTTGACCCAACCAATCCGCTAATTGATCCGGGCACGATACTGCGAGACGTCAACCGCGAAAGCGATTCCTTTGCCGCTTTCACCTGGCTGCGCACTTTCAGCCCAGGGCTGGTGCTGACTGTTTCACCGTTCTTCCACTACAACAGCGCCGACTACGCGAGTGATCCAAACGATTTCCATAGCGCCGCGACCCAAAATCGCTCCTCGAAATACGAAGGCGGGCAGGCGACCATGTCCTGGATCAAAGGGCGCAATAACGCGCGCCTTGGTTTCTACAGCTTCGCCCAACAGGATGCTCAATTCTTCCACGTGGTCTACAACGACGGCAGCGGCACGGTCTCGCCACTGTCTCAGAATCCCGACGGCAGCCTCATCGCTGTTTACGCTGAGGACCAATTCAAAGTCACTTCGTGGCTGACGCTCAACGCCGGGCTGCGTCAGACTCATTTTTCCGGCGGTGTGGTTGAAAATGCCACCAGTCCGCGCTCTGGCGCTTCCTTACGAATCCCCAAGCTGAATTGGGTGTTCCGTGGTTCTTACGGCCAGTTCTACCAGGCGCCACCCCTGGGCACGCTATCCGGGCCCGCGCTAAACGATATCCAAATCAACCAGGGGCTTGATTTCGTGCCCCTGCATGGCGAGCGGGACGAGGAGCATCAATTCGGAGTCACTATTCCCTTCAAAGGTTGGGTCTTGGATGCCGATAATTTTCTGACTCGCGCCACCAACTTCTTCGATCACAACAGCCTGAATAACTCCAACATCTTCTTCCCTGTTGACGTACAAGCCGCGCGAATCAATGGCTGGGAGCTGACCCTTCGCTCGCCACGCCTCCGCAATCGCGCCCAGTTATACCTCACGTATTCCAATCAATTCGCGCTCGGCCGCGGCTGCATCGTAGGCGGCCTGATCGGTCCTTGCCCCGTGCCGTCGCCAGGATATTTCGCCCTCGACCACGACCAGCGCGACACGCTGCATCTCGGCGGGCAGTACACGTTGCCTTGGCGTGCCTATCTCTCAACGGACGTCTACTACGCTTCGGGATTCTCCAACAGCAACCCGAATATCCCTGGCGATCATCTCCAACCCCACACTACTTTCGACCTTTCTCTCGGCAAAAGTTTCGGCGAACGATTCTCCGTCAACTTGCAAGGCATCAACGTCGCCAACCGCCGCGTCCTGCTCGACAACAGCTTCACCTTCGGCGGAACCCATTACCTGAACCCGCGCGAAATCTACGCGCAAGTTCGCTACCGCTTCCATTACTGAGGCCTCGCAGGAAGCCGTGACACGCGTTGGCGAGCCCCTCCGGCAAGCTTTCGTGCCCGCGGCTTCCCGCGGTATCATCACGTCGAAAAAGTGGGAGCTCATGCATAAATCATCGAAGCTGTTTCTCCTGGGACTGTCGCTCGCCTGCTGCCTCGCTGTCGCTTGCGCGCCCAAGGACGTGAAGCACTATCCCATCCAGGCGAAAGTCATCAGCGTGGATCTACCAGGCAAACGAATCGTCGTCGAGCACGGCGATATTCCAGGCCTGATGCCCGCTATGACTATGGGCTACACCCTCGCTGTCCCCAAGGAAGCTCAAGGCCTCTCGCTAGGCGACAAAATCAGCGCCGACCTGGTCGTCACCGACGGCCTCGGCCGCCTCGAAAAAATCGTCCTACTAGAAAAAGCCAAGCCGCTTCCCATGCCCGCGGCCGCAGCCAAGCCCTAATCTCTCCGGTGCCCGTGTGAAACTCACCCAAGAAACCAAAACCCTGTTTCGTCTGACACGCTTTGGAATGGTCAACTGCTTCCTGGTCCTGGAAGAAGACGGGTTCACTCTGGTTGACACCAATCTCGCGGGCTCAGCAACGCAGATCCTCAATGCCGCCCGACATTTGGGCTCCACCATCCGGCGAATTGCCCTGACGCACGGGCACATTGATCACGTCGGCTCGCTCGATGCTCTCGTTCAGCAGTTTCCCGAAATCGAGCTCGTAATCGGACATCGAGAATCCCGCCTTCTCACTCGCGATTTTTCGCTCGATGCGGGCGAAACCGGAAAGAAGTTGATGGGGTTCCCCGGCGCGAAATCCCGTCCGACTCGGCTCCTCATGGATGGCGACCGCGTAGGCTCTCTTCAAGCCGTCTTTTCCCCAGGGCATACCCCGGGACACGTCTCCTATTTGGACGTCCGGGATGGCTCGCTGATCGCCGGAGACGCCTTTACGACACAAACGGGGATCGTCGCAGCAGGCGTCTTCAAGCTTTTCTTCCCATTTCCTGCACTGTTCTCCTGGAATCGGGAGCGCTCAGCCGAGAGCGCAAGAAAACTCCGCGACCTCAAACCCACATGTCTCGCTGTGGGCCACGGAAGCACCATTGAATCCCCGCTTGCGGAGATGGACCAAGCCGTCGAACTGGCCTTCCAGCAATGCGGGAGAACGCTGTGCTAGCTTTTCCTTGATCTCCGTCCGCTCTTCCGGTATTCTGTTCCTAGGTAAAACTCTTTGACGAACGGCAGCCCTGCTGCCGTTTTTTTATTGGGCTGCTGACAAAGGCATGACCCTAGGATCAACTAGAATATAAACTCCCGGTCCCACTGGATTTTACGCCAGTCTTGCGCCGGTTAAACTATTTAGAATCAACACTTACGCGAGCGCCTCAAGTGTTGATTCTAATGGACTTACAATAAATCTAAAGCGTTTAGAATCAACACTTACAAAAAACCGGGGGAGGGGGTGGGCGCATCCATCCGGTATCTTTCCGCTCGTTTTTCCGCTCAGGCTGCGGCCTCTATGCTTCGCGGCAGGGACCCGGCTCAAATTTTTCAGGTCAGCGGTCCACGAACTTGCTAAACTAAACCGAAATCTCGAATGGCGATGGAGTTCGCCATAACCGGGCCGAAGTTCTTGATCGGCCCTGATGACTCCTGGCAGCCTGGCGGCTCCAGGAGTTTTTTGTTGAGCGGGCCACCGGCAATTCCTGGTGCGCCCCGCGGGCCACGGATTGGAGCAACTTTGCGTCTCGCATTGATCGCCATCTTCGGTGCCGCCGGCACCCTGGCGCGCTACGGGCTACAAGGCGTCGTGCAAATTCGCGCCGGGAGCACCTTCCCCTACGGCACGCTGCTCGTAAACTTGACCGGCTGCTTCCTCCTCGGCTTGATCGGCCAATTCACGCTCAATCGCATGGTCATCTCGCCCGACTGGCGCGCGGCCATCGCCGTCGGCTTTTTCGGCGGATACACCACCTTCTCCAGCTTCGGCTGGGAGACCGCCAAGATGCTCGAAGAAGGTGAATGGACCTGGGCCACCGCCTACGTAGCAGCCAGCGTCCTCGCCGGCCTGCTCCTAACCGTCGCCGGCATCCGCCTTGCCAACAAGTTCTGACAATGCGCTCGCACACTTTCAAACGTGTCATCCTGAGCGCATCCGACAAGGATGCGCGAAGGATCTCAACGTCAGCCGTCGCGAAGCATGATCGATGGATCGCAAGTCACCAGTCACCCATCAACCAGTCACGAGGTTCACCCATGACCCACGAAAAATTTGAAGGCGAACGCACCCTGATGCGCATCCACATCGGTGAATCCGATAAATGGCACGGCAAACTGCTCCACGAAGCCATCGTCGCGATGCTGCGCAAAGACGGCTTCTCCGGCGCCACCGTCCTCCGCGGCGTCGGCGGCTACGGCGGCTCCAGCATCTATCACACCGACAAGCTCCTGCGCCTCTCGCAGGATCTGCCCATCATCCTCGAAGTCATCGAATCCCAGGAGCGCATCGAAAAAATTCTTCCCCGCCTCGACGAAATGGTCGAAGGCGGCCTCATCACCCTCGAAAAAGTTCGCGTCATCCTCTACCGCGCCGCCAAAAAATAGCGCAACCGCGTTCCGCAGCAGCATTGCTGCCATGCGCAGGCACGTTCAGGTGGCCGGATGTAGAATCCACGGCACTTTTCACGTACACTCCGCGGGCGAGGTGGGTGTGAATCAATCCAGCGATCGGGCCCGCTACACATTGGCCATTCTGTTTGCCATCAACCTTCTCAATTTCTACGATCGCCAGATTCCGGGCGCTCTCGTCGAACCGATTCGCAAACAATGGCTCTTGACGGATTCGCAGATCGGCTGGCTGGCCACCGCGTTCACTCTGCTCTACGCTGTCGTCGGCGTGCCCTTCGGACGATTGTCCGACCGCTGGAACCGTCCACGTTTGCTCAGCTTGGGCGTCGCCGCTTGGAGCATCCTCACCGCGGCCTCGGGATTCGCGTGGGGTTTCGCTTCGCTATTTGCCGCACGCCTCGGCGTCGGCGTGGGCGAGGCCACTTGCGCGCCGGCGGCGAACTCCCTCATCGCTGACCTCTATCCCGCAAAACGTCGCGCCCAAGCGATTTCGCTGTTCATGATGGGGCTTCCTGTTGGGAATTTTCTTGGTTCTTATGTGAGCGGCCACGTCGCCGCCGCCTACGGATGGAGAATGGCATTCTACGTCGCTTGCCTGCCCGGTCTGCTCCTTGCTGTTCTGGCGGCGCAACTGCTCGACCCGCCTCGCGGCGCCGCGGAGAGTTCGCCTCTGGCGGGCCGGCCGCACGAGGGTTCGCCCTACTGGTCAGTCCTGAAAATCCCCACCATTCGTTGGATCATCCTCACCGGCGCTTTGTCTAACTTCAATATGTACGCGATCCCCACGTTCTTGCCCGCGTATCTCAGCCGCTATCACTCTCTCGATCTCAAGAGTGCGAATACGCTTGCTGCCATTGCTTTCGGCGCGGTAGGCATTCCCGGACTTTTGCTGGGCGGCTGGGGCGCCGACCGCGCTGCCGCCGCGCGCTCCGGAGGTCGCCTTATGCTATCCTCCGCGGCGATATTTCTCGCGGCAATTTTCTTCTACTCGGCTCTCAACGTGCCACAAGGACAGTTCATCCTTTTCGGAGTCTTGATGGGCACGGGCTGCCTGCTGAGTTATTTTTACTATTCCTGCGTCTACGCCACCATCCACGACATCGTTCCCCCCAGCCTTCGTGGCACCGCCATGGCTCTCTACTTCTTCGCCATGTACCTGCTCGGCGGGAGCTTCGGGCCCGTGCTAACCGGAAGGCTCAGTGATCATTATGCGCACCGCGCCATGGCGGAAGTTGGCGCAAGCAGCCTGAACGAGCACTTCCGCGCCGTCGGCCTGCACAGCGCGATGTACGTAATTCCCGTGTGTAGCGTCGTCTTGGCGGCCGTTCTTCTTGCCGCTTCGCGCACGGTTTCTGTGGATCTGAATAATTTGCAAGTCTGGATGTCGACGCCGGATACGCAGCCGGCTCCACTCCGGGAATCGCAACGTCCGTAATTTCCTAACCAGCTCAGCCGCTGTTCAAGTTAAACTCGGCTGCCTTGCCGGAAACTTCTCAACGCACTTCCTGGCTCAACCGCACCGTCCTGGGCGTCGGCCTCACCAGCCTTTTTAGCGACTGGAGCCACGAGACCGCCACCGCTGTCCTCCCCGCATTCCTTGCGGCGATCGGAGCAGGGCCCGTCTGGCTAGGCGCCATCGAAGGCATTGCGGACGGTCTCTCCAGCTTCACAAAACTTGCCGCCGGCCACTACACCGATCGCTTGAAACGCAGAAAGCCTCTCGCTGTCTTTGGCTATGCGTTCACAGCTCTTTCCACGGCGTCCTTCGCCTTCGCAACGCACGCCTACCATGTGCTGTTTGGCCGCGTCGCCGCGTGGCTGGGCCGCGGAGTCCGCTCACCCGCAAAGAAAGCCCTGCTCGCCGCCGACGTTCCGCCAAACGCCTACGGCCGTGCCTTCGGCTTTGAACGCCTAATGGACACCGTGGGAGCCATTGCCGGACCGCTCACGGCCCTCTGGCTCCTCGAAGCCACCGGCCATTCCTACCACAAAGTGTTTCTGTGGACGCTCGTCCCCGGCCTCGTCGCCGTCGCGCTCTTCTGGCTGCTCGTGCGCGAGCGCCCTGTCGCCGCGCGCCCTCAGCGTTCCTTTCTTATCGGCCTAAAGACTCTGCCTATTCCCTTCCGCAAACTGCTCGTAGGCGTAGGCATTTTCGGCGCCGGCGATTTTTCTCACTCTTTGCTGATTCTCTATGCCGCGCGAATGCTCACTCCCGGCTACGGCGCGGCCCGCGCAGCCAGCTTCGCCGTCGGCCTCTACACGCTCCATAACGTCTTCTACGCGGGTTCGGCCTACCTGAGCGGCTGGCTCAGCGACAATGTCCCCAGCCGCAAAGCTGTGCTCGCCGCAGGCTACGCGCTGGCCGGAATTACCGCTATTCTTCTTTGTACCGGCACGCGCTCGCTTCCTCTTCTCGTCGTGATCTTCATCCTGGCCGGTTTCTACGTCGGCACCGAGGAAGCCCTCGAAGATTCCCTCTCCGCCGAGCTGGTCCCTAAGGAACAGCACGGCATGGCCTTCGGCACGCTTGCCGCCGTCAACGCCGTCGGCGATTTCCTCTCCAGCCTCCTCGTCGGCTTC
>Ga0206952_10055_pt1 | contig 37116 bp, 31 predicted proteins | sample Alteio_BWOrgHeat_39_FD_152966 | JGI IMG/M metagenome (GOLD analysis project Ga0206952, IMG submission 152966) | Enriched cells from forest soil in Barre Woods Harvard Forest LTER site, Petersham, Massachusetts, United States -... | ecosystem: Environmental > Terrestrial > Soil > Temperate forest >... | reverse complement strand
AAAAAAGCACAAAACGCTGAAACCCGCTGCCAGTAAAGATTTTACGCTTCTTAATGCCATATCCCGCTCTTAAATTTTGCGCAAATATACAGGGATGCAACTAAATAATAAAACGATATTGGAAAGATATCTCAGTAGATATTTCAACTGAGTTTATAATTATTTTTTTGAATTAGTTCTTATTATAAAAGGTCAAAAGAATAAAATTCATCATTAAAATTTTTTGGTAGCTAATTTGCTAATATTCGTATAAAATAATATTATGCAATGGAGAGGACGCCGTGAAAGCGGTAATATCGAAGATCGCCGCGGCATTACAGGCGGCCATGTTGCGTTTGGCGGAATTGGCGGTTTAATCATTGCCGCCATTGTCTATTTTTTAGGTGGCAATCCTAACCAGGTTTTACAGCAATCGCCTTCTGATCAATCAACACAAAACAGCTATGCTGATAATACCAATGACACATTAAAAGATTATGTGGGCGTTGTGCTTGCAGATACCGAGGATATTTGGGATTCTTTGTTCAATAGCATGCATAAACAATATACAGATCCTAAACTTGTTTTATTCAGTGGTGAGACGCAGGCAGGATGCGGTTATGCAAGTGCTGCAACCGGACCATTTTATTGTCCCACAGATCAAAAAGTTTATATAGACCTTTCTTTTTTTAATGAATTAACTAACCGCTTTGGTGCATCAAACGGAGATTTTGCAATGGCTTATGTAGTAGCGCATGAAGTTGGGCATCATGTACAAAATCTTTTGGGCATCACAGACCAGGTTGATGCTATGCATGCTAAAATGAGCAATGAAGCATATAATAAAATAAGTGTAAAACTTGAACTGCAGGCAGATTTTTTTGCCGGTGTGTGGGCACACTATGATCAGAAAATGAAACACGTTTTAGATGCCGGAGATATTGACGAGGCATTAAGTGCAGCCAACGCCGTTGGCGATGATCGTTTACAAAAAGAAACACAGGGCCGTGTAATGCCTGACGCATTTACACATGGCACATCTGCACAAAGAATGTATTGGTTTAAGAAAGGATATACGACGGGCGACATTAGCCAGGGAGATACATTTAATGATGCCAGTTTAAATTAAGAAAGGCTAATTATTTATTCTATAAATTTTATTGCAGCAATGGCTAAAAGCCAATACTTATACCTGCGAAATAATTTCGTTGTGGTGCCGGGTTAAAATATCTTCCGCCTGCGGCATTAAGATCATTACCTAAACTATAAGTTTCATTTAAAAGATTATCGGCGCCAAAAAAAATATCAAGCACTATTTTATTCAATTGCTTTTTATATCCAATTTTTAATTGCAATAATTTATAGCCGTCAGCATATACATCATTTGCGTCTGTTAAAGGAATGGAAGAAGTGTAATTAAAATTCGCCGTTAGATAAATACTAGGCTTTGTATAAACATCAAGCGTTGTTACATTCACATTTTTTGGAACGCCGGTTAAATGATTGCCCGAATAATTTTTTACACCTGAAATATAGTTATTGAATATGTAGGGCTGATATGCAAAACTGTTGGCAAGTGTAAGGCTTTTTATAAATTGATGATCATTTCTTATTAAATATATATTGAACCAAATCTCTAATCCATTTTGTTTTGTACCGCCTGCGTTTGTAAAATAACCTGCTCCTGTGCTGTCTGTTTGCTGCACAATTGCATGTTGTAAATTAAACGAATAAACAGATGCATCAAACTTAAAACGGTTATGTAGGGCAGTGCCTTTTATACCGCCTTCAATGTTCCATCCGTATTCAGGCTGCAGGTCATAAAACTGGTTGGTTGATGGACGAACTTCAGCTAGTGTTGGCGGCGAAAATCCCTTGGAAACTATGCCATATAAAGAAACAGTTTTATTAATATTATACAACAAACTAAATCTTGGTGCGATTAAAATATTAGTGTTTTGATGTTGCCAGTAATTATATATAGAATCAGAAACGCGGTTATATTTTAATAACTGCTGATTAGCGCTTATACCAGCCTGAGCTGTTAATTTATCAAACTGAACGTTAAACTGTGTAAACAAAAAATATTGGGCAACATGCACTTCATCATCATACATTAAACTGCCTGGTTTGCCGCTGTTGTTTGTATAATTATTTATGTGAGATATATTTTGCTGCCATTCTGCACCGGTAAGCCATTTTACTTTCAGGCAATTCATTTCAAATACAGTTCTTGCTCCGTAATTTAATTCTTTACGATGCTCATAATTTGTAATAAAAGGATTTTTAAAATCTGTATGATTAATAGTAGCAGACGTTGTGTTGCTCCAGCCTCTTCCAAAATTTGAATGCAAACTAAAACCAGCAAACCCTGTTTTGTTATATACGCCTGCATTTTGTTCAACTGCACCGGGTAAAGTTGCAGTAGGTTGTCTTGCTAATGTTGGCAAAGAATCCATTTGTTGTTTGGTGATTCCGCCGGGGGTTTCATAATATAAATTAGTATAAAACAGCAAAGCAGACAATGTTTCTTTATTGCTTATGTTCCAATTTAAATCACCTTGTATTGCATCTTTACGCATTGCACTTTGCTGGCGATAGCCATCATTTTGATAATGGCTTTGCTGCAAACTGAAACAAAGATTTTTTGTCTGATGATTATAATTGATTTGCTCATTAAACAAACTATAAGAACCCTTCTCAATGTTTGCGCTGATTTTGTTATTCCCTTTAGGACTGGAGTATGGATTACTTTTTAGCAGAACCGCGCCACCGGTATTTGCTCCGTACATACTGCTTGCCGGGCCTTTAATAATTTCTATTGATGAAAGCTGGCTGATATCAACAAGATTTAAATAAGTATTACCGCCGGCATCTGTAAGCGGGATATCATTCCAGTACACTTTTATATTTCTAACACCAAAAGGGGAACGCAATAAACTACCGCGGATAGATAAACGATAACTGCCCGGACTGCGTTCTTCCATTCTTACACCAGCAACTGTATTGAAAACAGGAACCAATGTTTTATTATCGAAACGTTGTAATTGATTTTTGTTGATGAGTACAATTGCAGCAGGTGCATCTTTCCAGTTTCTGGTGCCGCCAAATGCAATTACAGTAACTGTTTCAAGCGTTGCGGTATCGTTGAAGTTTTTAGTTGAATCAGTTTGGCCTAAGAGTTTAAAAGAGAAAAAAAGTAAAAACGATAAGGCTTTTAATTTTTTGTAAAAAGCTGTAGAATTTGAAACCAAAGCTGCTATGAAAACATACAGTAGAAGTGTTGCGACGCAAGAAACGATGCCATAAAAAACTATTGCTGGTATCATAAAAAAGTTCATAGCTTATAGTTCATTGTTCATGGCTGAAAATGTTTTACTATGAACTATTTGCCATGAACTAAATACTACTTTTTCATATACATCACTTCCTTCACAAGATTTACTGTGCGGGGAACATCAGGAAGATATGCAGCAACAAGATTAGGTGCGTAGTGCATGGGCGCATCTGCGCTGGTAATGCGGCGCACCGGTGCATCAAGATAATCGAAGCCTTCTTTTTGTATGCGGTAAGCAAGCTCGCTGGCAACTCCGCACATCGGCCATTCTTCTGCAACAATTACTAAACGGTTGGTTTTCTTTACACTTTCCAAAACGGTCATCCAATCTAATGGGCGAATGGTGCGCAGATCAATTACCTCTGCGTTTACATTTTCTTTTTCCAGTTCAGCGGCAGCGCTTAAAGCCACTTTCATCAGTTTATTAAATGAAACTATCGTTACATCAGAGCCTTCTTTTTTTACATCAGCCTTGCCCAATTCAATATAATATTCTTCTTCAGGTACTTCACTTTTATCGCCATACATCACTTCACTTTCCATAAAAATTACCGGGTCTTCTTCATAGCGGATTGCCTGTTTTAATAAGCCTTTTCCATCATAACCATTAGAAACCGAAACCACTTTTAAGCCCGGAATATTTGCATACATATTTTCAAAAGCAGTTGAGTGTTGAGCACCTAACTGGCCGGCGCTTCCGTTTGGCCCGCGCAAAACAATGGGGCAGCCAAGTTGCCCGCCACTCATGGCAAGCATTTTTGAAGCTGTATTTAAAATCGAATCAAGTGCAAGCACAGCAAAATTCCATGTCATATATTCAATTACAGGGCGCAGGCCATTTTGTGCAGCACCAACGCCAATGCCTGTGAAGCCTAATTCAGAAATGGGCGTATCAATTACACGCTTTGGGCCAAATTCTGCAAGCATACCCTGGCTTACTTTATAAGCGCCATTGTATTCAGCAACCTCTTCACCCATTAAAAACACACGGTCATCTCTTCTCATTTCTTCGTTCATGGCTTCACGTAAAGCTTCGCGAAAAGCAATTTGTCGCATAAGTAATTTTTAGCGCGGCAAAAATAATGTTTAAAAATTTAAGGTTTGAAGTTTAATGTTTAAGGGTTTGAATGTTTTATTGTTTCAATGTTTTTATGACCATTCTTTTACAAGTTGCAAATTGCTTTGCATTTAGTTTTGCACGAAACTTTTAAAAATGTTTTCTCATCAAACCATAAAAAAAATTATAGCATGCTTAATGTTGATGACTTGTATAAAAATTACAAAAGCACAAAACAGTGATACATTAATTTTTCCCGAGGAAAAGCATTTTAAAAATATTCAGCAGCTAACATTTAATGGCGATAATGCAGAAGCATACTGGAGCTTTGATGATAAGCAAATTATTTTTCAGCGGAAGAATGAAAAAGAAAATATTATGTGCGACAGGATGTTTATCGGCAACATTCCGCAACATGAAGAAACATTTCAATTTAAACAATTAAGCAGCGGCAAAGGCAGAACAACCTGCGGCTATTTTTTGCCGGGCGGGAAACAAGTAATTTATGCATCAACATATTTGGGTGGTGATAGTTGTCCGCCAATTCCTGATCGTTCAAAATATAACAACCGTTATCTCTGGCCTATTTATAACAGTTATGATATTTTTTTAGCCGATACTTCCGGCAAAATAATTAAGCAGCTTACCAAAACAAAAGGTTATGATGCAGAAGGGACTCTATCGCCTGATGGGAAAAAAATGATATTTACTTCTGTACGTAATGGTGATCTGGATTTGTATGTAATGGATTTGAAAACAGAAAAAGTTACACAAATAACAAATGAATTGGGTTATGATGGCGGTGCATGGTTTAGTGCAGATGGAAAAAAAATTGTGTGGCGTGCAAGCAGGCCAAAAACTGCTGAAGAGATTGCAGATTATAAAGATCTTTTATCAAAAGGATTAGTGGCACCAACACAAATGGAAGTGTTCATTGCCAATGCTGATGGCAGCAATGCAAAACAAATAACGCATTTAAAACAAGCCAACTGGGCCCCGAATTTTACACCTGATGGAAAGCATATTATTTTTTGCAGCAATTATGAATATGCACATGGTTTCCCTTTCAATATGTACCTGATAAATTTAGATGGAAGCGGGCTTGAAAAAGTTTCGCACAACAAAGGCTTTGATGCTTTCCCCATGTTTAGTTATGATGGAAAGAGGATCATGTTCTCATCAAACAGAAACAGCGGCGGTGGTTATGACATCAATTTATTTATGGCAGACTGGGTGGAATAGTTTGAACTTGTATGTTCTAAGTTTTAAGTTCTGTGTTTTGCGTTCTATGTTCACTATTCATTGTAATACTTATTTTTGATAACCAAATACTAAATCATCATGTACACTTTTTTACTTGGCACTCATAATTTACTGCGCTGGATAATATTGCTGTTACTCGTTGTAAATCTTGCAAGGCATTTTACAGCTATAAACCGCCCGTTTGTAAGTATTGATAAAAAACTTGGTTTATGGCTGATGATCTTTGCGCACATACAACTATTACTTGGTTTATACGAATGGTTTGCAGGCGCATGGGGATTTAAAAATATTGAAAATAATGGAATGGCGCAGGTAATGCAAAATGATACGGCACGTTTTTTTGCTATAGAACATACAATAAGTATGATAATTGCAATTGCATTGATAACATTTGCACGAGGCATTTACCGCAAACAACTTACTGACGGTAAAAAACACCGCCGCTGCATCTTGCTATATTCGCTTGCACTTTTAATAATACTGGCTATGATTCCATGGCCGGGCATGGACCAGATTGGAAGAAGTTTAATCCCGAATTTTGGAAAAGTGTAGCCATATATTATCAATGGTATCGTCATTATTAATTGTTTTTTTAAATCCTCTGCGGTGTATTCTTTTTAATTTAAATTCTTTATTAAGAAGACGAAGACAACAGGAAAATATCAGTTACAATCATTCATCTTTTTGAGTGGGTGTATGACAACGCTTTTTCCATTCTTCGCGAAATTTTACTCTTTCTTCATCGCTCATATTCATCCATTTTTGTCGCCATTGCGGGTTGCCGCGCCACATGTGCGGTTTGGAATTATGTCTTCTTCTGAATCCAAAAAATAATATTCTGCATAAAACAAATAAACCAATGGCCTGCCAGTAGGTTATGCGTTCTGCATGTAATACTGCAGGAAAAATAAAGTTCCATAAAAGCATTACCACATAACCCAGCAGAAATATTGCTGCGATGATAATGAAGGGCCATTCAAAGAATAATCTTTTTCTTTTACGATACATAACGCATAGTTTAGTAATTCATAAATTCATTATACAAATCTTCAAGGCGTTTACGCAGGTGTTGTACTGCATAATGCTTTCTTGAAATAACGGTCTTTATTTTTTCGCCCTGCATGTCTGCAATTTGCTGCAGCGTTTTATCTTCCATTTCATTCAATATAAAAACCTCGCGCTGGTTTTGCGGCAATTCTTCCAAAGCATCAAATAAAGTTTCCCAAAATAGCTGCTGCAGTTCTTTATCTTCAATATTACCTGCTTCAGATAAAAAAATATTTTCAATGCTTAATTCTTCTTCTTCATTAATATAATCATCCAGTCTTTCATTTTTCTTTTTGCGATAACTATCTGTTATTTTATTTCTTGCCACACGATGCAGCCATCCGCTCATACTTTCAATTTCTTCCGGCGCAGTTTGATTGCTTAACTGGTACCAAACATCCTGCAGAATATCTTCTGCATCTTCAGTTTCAGCAACACGGCTGCGTATGAAACCAAACAGTTGCCTGCTATACGATTTTATAGTTTGAATAATATTGTTTTCTCCTGCAGCCATCTCAGCCATATAACGTCTTTCTGTTTTTGAAGACGATGGAAAGATGAAATTACTTTAACCAATGTTGTTGCAGTGCTTATTGCACCACTAAATTTACGTCGCATGATTCGCCGCCAAGTGGTGCAGGTCCGATAATTTGAGGAACGAATGCAAATGTGCCGGAAGTAAGAGGAGTACCATAACCATTTAATATTACGCTTTGCAAACCTATTGATGCAAATGTGCCGGAATTTTGAAACATAATTCCATTAACTGTGCCTGTGGAAATAGTATAATTGCCCGGTATAGTTGCATATGCAGTTATTGTTATTGTGTTAGAAATGTTAAGCGGCGTACCAGCAATATAATTACCCTGGATTGATTGAGGCGTGCAAAGAAATTGTGAACCTGCAGTACCGGATTGAAGTACATATGTAGCCAAAGGATCAGGGCTTATTACCTGCAGCGAAAAAGTACACTGTGAAGAAGGTGTATTCAAATGAAAATAAAAAAGACCAGGAGAGTTTGGCGTTCCGCTGCCGGTTAAAGTAACCTGCTGGTCACCAGTTGTTGTAAATCTTCCCGAAGCAGAAAAGCTTATTCCATCAACCGTATCGGTTGTTATACTGTAATCGCCGGTTGATATAACAGTAACGTTTATTATCACAATATTTGAAGCTGAAAGCGCTTTTAATGCCATAAAAGTGCCATTATATTTAGGGGTTGTACAATCATTGGGTGAGCCGGAAAGCACATAATCTGCGGGCGGCTGGTTTATTACGGCCACTGAAAAATGACAGCCAGTGCCGCCTGGAATTGTAAATGTAAAAACCCCTGCAGAATCCGGTGTTCCTGTACAATGTAATACAATAGTTTGAAAACCTGTATCTGTAAAAGTTCCCGCAGATGAAAAAGAAATACCATCGGCAGCACCGGTAGTAATACTATAATTCCCTGTTGTGCTTACCTCTGCATTTACTTCAACTGTATTACCTGAATCAGTTCCTATTCCTATATAATAACTTCCGTTTACTTTAAATTCTGTGCATTCATCAGGTGTGCCTAACAAATAAAAAACGGCCGGGGGACCGCCTTCATAACTATATTCTTTAGTACATGTTGTAAGAACCAGTGTAAGCAATAATAAACCAATCAAACAAAAAATTACAATCAGTTTTTTCATGATAATTAGCCGTTACTTAAGTAACATATTTTTGCGGAATTTAGTATGAAATTTCCTATTATTGCAGGCCATACTTATCAACGAGATAAATTAATGCGGCCATGTTAACAGCACCCAATTTCATTTCACGTATATCAACATTTTCAAACACATCCGTTGCCGCATGATGAATATAAAAATAGCGCTGGTTATCGGGATTTAACCCTGCCTGCGGTGTATTTAAACCTTTTAAATAACCAACATCTGCACCAGCTTCGCCTCTTTCAAAACGCTCGCCATAATACGGTATGAACAAAGGCTTCCATGCATTTATTTTTTGCATAATTGTATCACTGCAATCAAAACTAAAACCCCTTGGTGTAAACCCGCCGGCATCGCTTTCCAAAGCAAAAATGTGTTGTTCATTATTTTTCTTTGCTTCTTCCGCATATTTTTTTGCACCACGTGTTCCATTCTCTTCGTTTGCAAACAATACAAATTGTATAGTATGTTTAGGCTGATAATTTAATGCTTTTAAAACACGCAGTACTTCAATTGTTTGCACAACGCCGGTACCGTCATCATTCGCTCCTTCTGCAGGATCCCAGCTATCCAAATGGCCACCGACTGTAATGATTTGTTCGGGATGCTCACTGCCTTTTAGTTCACCAATTATATTATGTGCAATTGTATCAGGCAGCATCATTCCATAAGTAAATAATGATGCTGTTACAGTAATATTATTATCAAACAATGAATCCAGTTTTTGCACATCGTATAAACCCATTGCTGCCGCAGGAATTTTGTTTATAGAATCAGTATAGTGCAAAGAACCTGTGTGTGGATAATTGCCCGGCGTATTCGTCATGCTTCGCATCATCATTGCAACAGCACCATATTTTGCAGCCCGGCTTGCACCGATGCCGCGATAAACAACATTCTTTTCATAAGCATTAAATGTATTGATCAATGTATCATCAAACGGAACATTATAAAAAATTATTTTACCTTTTAATTCATTTTTCTTTGCTTCCAGGTCATCAAAATTATTTACACGAATTAATGATGCCTGCACGCCATTTGCACCGCTGCCAATTGAATTGCCTAATGCAAGAATATTCAACCAGTATTTCTGTTGTTTTCCTTTTTCATCATTATACACAATAAAAGCTTTATCCTGCCCACCGCGTACCCAATGCGGTACCATGCATTGCTGCATTGTTACGTTATCAGCACCAGCTTCTTTCAAAGCATTTATTCCCCATTGTTCTGCTCTATACATCTGCGGCGAACCGGATAATCGTCCACCAATATTTTTTGTGAGGTAATGAAGATTGTTGTATGATGCATTGCTGCTTAAAATATCCGCAGCTATTTTGTGAATGAACAATGAATCGTCATTCATGTTTTGAGCAGAAATAATAACAGGAAATAATAGTGCAGCAAGAAAAAAATTTTTCATTATTGATGTTTGGAATTATACGTTTAGTACTTACGGTAAACTCTGTAATTTTCTGTGAAATTAACTCATGTAACTCTGTGTTAGTTAAAACTACGGAGATGCATAAAGCTGATTACAGGGTTTTGCAGCGTAAAATTATTCATGAATACTCATGATAGGAATATGACTGTGAAATGCAAGTGCTTTTGTATGGCTGCGTTTAAAAATACCTTCCAGGAAACCATGTTTTTTGGGAATAACAATAATGAGATCAGAGTTATTATCAACCACAAACTGGTTTATCGCATCAGTAAAATCCTTGCCTTGTATAAAATGATATTGGGGAGTGTAATTTCCCAAAAGTGAATCAATAATATTTTTTTCTGCATCAAGATTTAATTCATCGCTTTCATTGGCTTCTACATGCAGAATATCTAACTGCGCATGTGTAACATCAAGTAATTTTTTTATTTCAGCAACTGGTGTTGTTTCTGCAGATTTTTTAAAATCAACTGCGAGCAAAACTTTTTTTAAACCTGTATAATTTGCATTAACCGGAACAATAATTACCGGTATCTCGCTGTGCTTTGATACATCAACAGCACTGCTGCCGATTATCGCTTCTTCCAATTTACTTTCTGTATTGGTGATGCCCATTATTATAAGCTCAGCATTATACTTTTTACATACTTCTAAAATTCCTGAAGTAATAATATTATAATCACTTTCATATTCCAGTTGCATTGAAGATGGTACTTCGCTTTGCAATGCGTTTTGCATTTTTATCAACCCTTCTTCGCTTATTTGTTTAAACTCTTCCATATCTGTTTGCAATGGCAGGCCAAGCTCAGGGTCTTCTGAAACATAAGGCTGGTAAGCATTGTATAAAATTATTTTCGTTGCTTTCATATCTGCAGCCAGCGCAATTGCATAACGGGCAGCATTGTAAGCAGTAGGCGAAAAATCTGTTGGAACAAGAATAGATTGCATGATTGAGTTTTTATTGCACTAAAATACTTTTTTAACCTCGATTTTAAGCGATTTATCTGATTATACTATTAAAATAAACAGCGTTTGATGAATTGTCAAACGCTGTTTATTCTTAATAAAAAATCTGAAAAAAAATCCTATTAAAAATTGCTTACCAAACCTTTATTCTTTCACTTTCGGATTTGTACATTTTATCTCCGGGTTTTACGTCAAATGCTGCATACCACGCATCTACATTTGAAACAGGGCCATTGCAACGATACATGCCTGGCGAATGCGGATCGGTCATTATTAATTGCGAGGCAAAATCAGGAAGAATGTTACTTCTCCAAACCTGCGCCCAGCTTAAAAAGAAACGCTGATCCGGCGTAAATCCATCAATCTTTTTATCACTTTTTCCTTCATCTGTTTTTTTGAATGCTTCATAAGCAATATTTAAACCGCCAAGGTCTGCAAGATTTTCACCAAGAGTAAGATTACCGTTTACATGTATTGAATCATTCACAACAAAACCTGCATACTGCGCAACCACCTTATCTGAACGTTCTGTAAATTTCTTTGCATCATCAGCAGTCCACCAGTCTTTTAAATTTCCATCGGCTGCATATTGCCTTCCCTGGTCATCAAAGCCATGTGTAATTTCATGACCAATTACTGCGGCAATGCCACCATAATTTACTGCATCATCTGCATTAGCATCAAAGAATGGGAATTGTAAAATACCTGCAGGAAAAACGATCTCATTATTTGCAGGATTATAATAAGCATTGATAGTTGGTGGCGTCATTCCCCATTTGGTTTTATCAACAGGCTTGCCCATGCGATTCACCATATCATTATATGCCCATTCATTTGCACTTCTTAGGCTGCCGGTCAAATCATTTTTGTTTATGATGATACCGTCATACGTTTCCCATTTATCGGGAAAACCAATTTTGTTTACAATTGCATTAAGCTTTACCAGCGCCTGTTGTTTGGTGCTGTCACTCATCCAGTCCAAACGGTTTATTCTATCTGCAAAAGTTTGCTGCACATTTTTTACTAAAGCCAACATGCGTTGTTTTGCAGCATCGTTAAAATATTTTTCTACATACAACTGGCCAAGTAATTCTCCAAGATCATTATCAACCAAACTACTCATGCGCTGCCAGCGTGGCGTAATTTGTTTCTGGCCTGATAAAACCTGGCTGAACTGAAATTGCCTGTTTACAAAATCACTGCTTAAATAAGCTGCAGTATTTTTTATGATTGCCCATTGCAGGTACGCCTTCCAGACATCAAGAGGCACTGCGGTTAATAAAGAATTTGCTGTTTTAAAAAATGTTGGGTTGTTGCAAAGAATGCTGTCTGCTTTTGTAACTTTCATTTGAGCAAGCAAGCTGCTCCAGTCAAGTCCCGGAGTTGTTTTACTAAAATCAGCAACAGCAAATTTGTTGTATGTTTTGATGGGATCTCTTAACTCAACACGACTTATCTGTGCTTTGGCCAATGCTGTTTCAAGGCTTAAAATACTTTGGGCTTTGTGCTGCGCTGTTGCTTCATCATCACCTGTCATTTTAAACATATCAGTTACATACTTCACGTATTCAGCGCGTATGTTCTGGCTGCGTGCATCATTTTTTAAATAATAATCACGATCCGGTAAAGATGTTCCGCCCTGGAATACTTCAGGTATATATTGATTCACATTTCTATCATCCTGCCCAACTGCAAATCCAAATAAAACACCGCCAATACCATGTGTACGCAAAGTGACAACTTCATTTAAAACCTGTTCCTGCGTTGTTAAAGCATCCAACCTTTGCAGTTCAGGCTTAATAGGTGTGTATCCTAATTTTTCAATTGCATCGCTGTCCATTGCAGCAGCATATAAATCGCCAACACGCTGGTATAAAGAATTTTTAGAAGCATTTTTAGAAGCATCTTCTGTCAATAATTTCAGCCTGTCTAAACTTGTCTGGCGCAAGGCGTCAAAGCTGCCCCAACGTGTTTTGGAAGCTGGCACAGGATTATTTTTTAACCAGGTTCCATTTGCATAGAGATAAAAATTATCGCCGGGTTTTACAGTTTGATCCATATTAGCCGGGTCAATAAACTTAAAATTTTTACTGGTGGTTTGTGCAGAAACAAAAGTTGTTTTAAAAAGCAGAAAGGTTGAGAGTACAACTATTATCAATCGTTTCATAATAAAAAAAATTTTTGCGCAAAATAAGTGATTAAAAACATTTGCCTGATAAGAAGCTAAAAATTCTGATAAGCGGTTTATGGAGTATTTATATACGTCAGTTGCTCTTATTGTTTTTGCCAACCAGTGTTATAAGCAGGTTATTTCAGAGCGGTAAGAAAGGTAAGTTTATTGTATCTCCCATGCTAATGCACTGGCGCCAAGTATGGCAGCGTCAGATTCTTTTAAATGACTAACCAATATTTTTACTTTGTTTTCAAATATTTTGATAAGATTGGCTTCCATGCTTTCCCGCGTGGGTTTCAGAATTAATTCTCCTGCTTTGGTAAGTCCGCCAAATAATATAATTGCTTCAGGGCTGGAAAACATAACTGCATTGGCTAATGCGATGCCGAGTATATTGCCTGTAAATTCATATACTTTTTTTGCGAGGTCATCGCCTGCTATTGCGGCTTCGTATACCGTTTTTGAATCTATTTCATCAACAGGAAATTTTCTTAAAGCGCTTTGTGTAGTTGTATTCTTCAGCATTTCAAGCGTGGTTAACCGTACACCTGTTGCTGAAGCATAACTTTCAAGCGAACCCTTTTTGCCGGTGCCGTCATGCAGGCGGCCGCCAGGTATAACAATAGTGTGCCCAAGCTCACCTGCAAAACCATCATGCCCATAAATTAATTTGCCGTTTGCTACAATGCCGCTGCCAACTCCGGTACCCAGCGTTATCATAATAAAATCTTTCATTCCTTTTGCAGCGCCGTATATCATTTCACCTTCGGCAGCCGCATTAGCATCGTTGGTAAGAATAACAGGTAGTTTAAATTTATCCTGCATCATTTTAGCCAGCGGTATAATTCCTCTCCAGGGCAGGTTTGGTGCATACTCAACCGTGCCCGTATAAAAATTTCCATTGGGTGCACCAACACCAATTCCTTTCATGCGGCCAACACCACCCGCTTTGTCAATAAGCTCATTTACTCTTTTATATAATTCATCAATAAACGGTTCAACCTGCGCATGTTTTTTTGTTGACATTGAACCTGAAAACAAAACATTTCCTACACGGTCTACAATTCCAAACTTTGTTCCTGTACCGCCAATATCAATACCAATTGCCAAAGGTTCAAGCGCCGCTTTAGAAGAAGCCATAATGTGAATTATGAGTTATAGATTATGAGTTATACTGCAAACAAATTTTTGATAACGCAACTGCTTATTAATGGCCGCCCGCAACCTGAGCATCAAAATCAAGACCTTGTTTCTTTAATATGCCTCTTACTGCCCAAGCAAAGAAGGCAAGATATGCGAAACAAACAACCGCTACTATATATGATTGATGAATACCAATAACATCTGCAAGTTTGCCCTGAATAGGCGGAATGATTGAGCCGCCAAGTATCATCATTACTAAAAATGAAGAACCTTGTGTTGTATATTTTCCAAGGCCGGCTATTGATAATGCAAATACGCAGGGCCACATAATAGAACAAAACAAGCCCCCGCTTAAGAATGCATAGATAGACATCATTCCTACAGTTGATAATCCTATTATCATTGCTATAATTCCAAAAACAGCAAACAGCAATAACATTTTTGCAGGCTTTTCCTGAGAAATAAAGAAACCGGCAATTTGTACAAACACACATACGATATACCAATACAATTGCGACATATCATTCTTTGCAATTGCATTAACACCGAGTATTACGCCAAAGCCAATTAAAGGAACAATTACCAATAAAAAATTCTTCATTGATTTAGAAGGATTAAAAACCGGAATTGAGCCTGCCCATCTTCCGATCATTAAACTTCCCCAATACATTGAAATAAACGGAGCAATAGTAGCAGCAGGCATACTACCAAAGTTTGGTAGTGCTAATAATGTCCCCAAGTTGCTTGCAATGGTAACTTCAACACCCACATAAGTAAATATGCCGAGCATACCTAATACAAGCTGCGGATATTTCATAGCACCCCAGCCATCACTGTTCTTTTTAGCACGGGTGTTTGCATAGATAAGGCAGACAACGATTACAACCAATGAGCCCAATAACCATTTTAAACGATACATTTCCAATGCATGTTTTTCAATATCTGTGGCTGGAATAGTCTTGTAACTATAAAAAACCGGAATGAAAAATCCTATCAATAAAATTGTCATTACAACCAATACACGTGTTGCCTTATTAGATTTTTCTATAGATGCTTCTGATTTACCTGCCGGTAATTTTTTTGAAAAGATGAAAAGTAAAGCAGCAAGCAAAAACAATCCGCCAACACAACTGTATAGAATGGTGACCTTATCTAAATTTAAAGAAGCAATCTGCGCATCTGTAACTGTAGTTGAACCGAACAAAGCGATGGCAACTATAATAGGTCCAATAGTTGTACCGAATGAATTTACACCGCCACCAAGATTAACGCGGTGCGTACCTGTAGCAGGGTCGCCCAATTCAATAGCAAAAGGCTGAGCCGCAGTTTGCTGTAAAGAGAACCCCAATGCAACAACAAACAAAGCAGTAAGTATTGCTGCAAAGCCGCTGAAGTTTACCGCAAGTATCATAAGCACGGCACCAACAACAGATAACATTAGTCCATAGATAATTCCTTTTTTATAGCCCCATTGGCCCATAAGATCTCGGCCGCGGTTAACACCCACTATATATAAAATTAATGACCCTACATAATAGGCGAGGTAATAGGCAAAATCAATGAGCTGGCTTTGAAATTGGTCCAAACTGAAATAATGCTTGCAAAAAGGAATGAATATGCTGTTGCTCGCAGCAATAAATCCCCAAAAGAAAAATACAATTACCAGCGTTGATAGTGCGCCAGTGTTAGTTTTAATTGGCTGCGCAACCCGAAGGCTTGATTCAGCAGCGTCGTCTAATAAAATGTTGGTATCCATTTAATGGCTATCGTTATTTAATGAAGTAATATAATGAGCGTTTAAAAGTAAACAGATTTTATCTTTTCAAAAATTTTAAATAGTTTTTAAAAGCATGTTTACAAATATTGTTTGTTAAGCTGATATTGTTGTTAATTTGATAACTAAAGCGAAAATTTTAATTTAGAAACTTTGTTGCATGGAAATAATTCACCTGAGTTTTGAATGTTACCCGGTTGCCAAAGCCGGCGGGTTAGGTGATGTTGTTGGTGCGTTGCCAAAATATCAAACTAAAATGGGGCATTATGCAAAGGTGGTAATGCCTATGTTTCGTACAAAATTTTTATACCAGCATGAATGGGACGTAGATTTTAAAGGAAGCGCAAACCTGGCTGACTGGCGGTTTGATTTCACCGTTATAAAAGAGCGCCACAACACACTTGGCTTCGATCTTTTTTTAATTGATATAAACGGTTTGCTTGACCGCGAGAATATTTATGGCTACGCAGATGATACACAGCGGTATGTTGGTTTCCAGATAGCTTTTGTAGATTGGTTAAATCACTGGCAGCATAAACCTGATGTTGTGCACTGTCACGATTATCATGTTGGGCTTGTTCCATTCATGATGAAGTATTGTTATGAATACAACAGGCTTGGTGATATTCCAACGGTGCTTACCATTCACAATGCACAATACCAGGGCTGGATGGGTTGGGATCAAAGCAACCTTATTCCTGCATGGGATACATGGAAAAGTGGCTTGCTTGAATGGAAAGGAGATATAAATCCGCTTGCATCTGCTGTAAAAAATGCATGGAAAGTAACTACTGTAAGCTGGAGTTATATGGAAGAATTGCGCTATAATTCAAACGGATTAGAAGCTTTGTTTGAATATGAAAAAGGAAAATGTACGGGTATATTAAATGGTATTGATGCAGATGTCTGGAACCCGGCAACAGATAAGTTTATAGAATTGAATTATGATTCAGATAACGTTGAAGAAAATAAACAAACAAATAAAACAGTATTATGCAAAGAATTTAATCTTAACCCGCAAAAACCATTAATTATTTTTATAGGAAGACTTGTTGGTGAAAAGGCCGCAGATCTTTTGCCTGATGCAATTGTATCATCAATGTACAGCATGCAGGGGTATGTAAATTTTTTAGTACTTGGCAGCGGCGAGCTGCATGTAGAATGGCAGTTAAAACAACTGGCACAAAGTTTTCCCGCTAATTATAATGTAATGATCGGCTATAACGAAGCGCTTAGCCATCGCATGTATGCCGGTGCAGATTTTTTATTGATGCCAAGCCGTGTTGAACCCTGCGGTTTAAATCAAATGTATGCCATGCAATATGGCACAGTGCCTATGGTTAGAAGCACAGGTGGATTAAAAGATACTGTAACAGATATGGGCGACTGGCAGGGCTGGGGCATTCGATTTAATAATGCAAGCATTGGCGATATTGTGCATGCAGTAAGCCGTGCTGTTGGTTTATATTATGATGAACCTGATAACTTAAACCGCATGCGCAAACACATGATGGAGATAGATAACAGTTGGGAAAAATCAGTGCAGCAATATTTGAATATTTATAGCAGCCTTAAGTTTTAAATTGAACTTAACGCTTATTGAAAATACCTTTATACACAGAATAAAATAAATTATATGGCAGCATTATCACAATCAGTAATAGCAGTAATTCTCGGTGGCGGCGCAGGTACAAGATTATACCCGTTAACAGCGGCACGTTCAAAGCCGGCTGTACCCATTGCAGGTAAATACAGGCTTGTTGATATCCCCATCAGCAACTGCATTAATTCTGATATCAACCGCATATTTGTTTTAACACAGTTCAATTCAGCTTCTTTAAATAAACATATAAAGAACACGTATCTCTTCAGCAATTTCAGTTCAGGTTTTGTTGATATTCTTGCTGCAGAACAAACGCCGGATAATCCGGGATGGTTCCAGGGCACAGCAGATGCTGTTCGCCAGTCGCTAAGGCATATCCGCAATAATGATTTTGAATATATTCTTATACTAAGCGGAGACCAGTTATATCAAATGGATTTTTGTGAAATGCTCAACAGCCATATTAGTTCCGGCGCTGATCTCTCTATAGCAACTATTCCTGTGGTTGCAAAAGAAGCAACAGAATTTGGAATAATGAAAACTGATGATGAAAACCACATCACATCATTTATAGAAAAACCTAAAGCTGAAGTTTTGAATGAATGGGTGAGTGATACAGGCACCCAGATGCAGCAACAAGGCCGTGTTTATCTTGCCTCAATGGGTATTTATATTTTCAGCCGCAGCTTAATGAATGAATTGTTACTGAACAAACATCCGGACGCAAAAGATTTTGGTAAAGAAATTATACCGGCCTCTATTGCACAGCATACAGTTGTAAGTTATCAATATGAAGGGTACTGGACTGATATTGGAAATATCTATTCATTTTTTGAAGCGAATCTTGCTTTAACTTCTGATATACCTGTGTTTAATTTGTTTGATAGTGCAAAACCTATTTACACGCGTGCACGCATGTTGCCGCCGGCAAAAATCAGCGGCACAACACTGGAAAAAACAATGATCGCCGAAGGCTGTATTATTTTGGCCAGCCGCGTAGAAAATACACTGATGGGTATACGTTCAAGAGTTGGGCATGGCAGCACTATTGTAAACAGTTATTTAATGGGAAATGATTTTTATGAAACCATTGAACAAATGGACGAAAATAATAGATCTGGCACACCAAGAATTGGTATTGGCGACAGGTGCTATATAAAGAATGCCATTATTGATAAGAACTGCCGCATTGGTAATGATGTGCGTATTAATGGCGGTACGCATCTTGAAAATGTTGATCACACATTATATACCGTGAAAGAGGGAATTGTTGTTGTAAAAAAGAATGCAGTGCTGCCTGATGGGTTTGTGATATAAATTTTCAAAGTATTATATAAAAAGCTTCGCATTAATGCGAGGCTTTTTTGTTTCTTGCCGTGATCATGAATTTTCAGGATAAGATTTTCCCGCGGTAAAATGCAAAACCTTGTAATTATGAGATTCCCAATCAAGTTGGGAATGACGCGTAAGTTGTTGTGTTTGCGCTTGCCTCTAAAAAGATTTGACATTGTAAACCTGTAACACGTCATTCCCGCGAAGGCGGGAATCTCAACTGCGGCGATACAACTTACAACCGACGTATTTGCGTAATAGAGTTGCGTATATTTGAGAGTTGGCTACAATTGCAAATGAACCTTTAGCTAAATGAAAATTCTGACTTTAATATTGCTGTCTATTGTAACCGCTTTTTCAGTAAAATGTCAAGTGGGTGTAGGGAAGAATTATGACTGCGTACAAGTGGGCAATCAAACACCTAATCAAAGACTACTAAAGTATCCTTTCAATAAAGCTTATAAAATTCAAATCTTATCATTTTCTTCCGAGACGCTAAATCTTCCTCTTGTAAATGGTTCGTTAGACTGGAACAACGTGAAAGATTCCATTACACTTAGCCGCAATCAAATCGATTCATTAACTAATCTTTTTTTCAACTTTGGATGCACAGCCAATAAGATCGTTAAAAGCATCTCTGCGGCTGTGGCAGTAAATATTGCTATTGTATTTATTGGGGCTTCGAATGAGCTTATTGATTACATTGACATTTGTTTTGACTGTGGAGAAATTGACTTATTTCTGTCAAAAGGCAATAAAATAATCGGAGTGCCATGCAATCAAAGATTAGACAGGCTAAAACAATTTTCTCAAGCTTGGGGCCTTCAGTTGTAACTCCACAACCGACAATAAACCTGAGTCTTCTACTACTATTTCATTCCACCCATCTCTAAAATAATATTCCATTCTTCATCTGAAACAGGTTGTACAGATAATCTTCCAATTCTTACCAGTGCCATGTTTTGTAATTTTTTGTTGGCTTTTATATCGGCAAGTGTAACCGGTTTCTTTAAAGCTTTTACTGGCTTCAGCATAACAGAAACCCATCTGTCATCATCCGTTGTTGGATCCTGGTAAAACTCTTTCGAAACTTTTGCGATGCCGACAATATCAGTGCCTTCATTGCTGTGATAGTAAAAAACTTCATCCCCCTTTTTCATAGCTTTTAAATGTATACGTGCCGCAAAATTGCGTACGCCATCCCACGATGTTTCTTTGTCTTTTACCAACTGTTGCCAGCTATAAGCATCAGGTTCTGATTTTACAAGCCAGTAAGCCATAACAATCAATTAATAATTAAAAATAAGTCATCATTTTATAAAGCCTGTAAACATTCACTCAAACTTTTTCTCCAGCCTTTTATTTGTATGTTGAATGTATTTTCAATTTTTGTTTTATCTAAACCTGAATAAGCAGGCCGTTTTGCAGGTGTTGGATAAGATGTTGTTGGGATTGGGTTGATTACGCAATCAAGCTGCTTGATCTCTTTTATTGCAACAGCAAAATCATACCATGATATAATGCCGTCATTGCTGAAATGAAATATGTGAGAAGTGAGAGGTGATAGGTGAGAGGTATCCACGTTTTCGCTATTGACTATTTCCATAATCGCTTCCGCCAGATCTCTTGCATAGGTTGGCGAACCAACCTGGTCATTCACAACATTAATCTCTTTACGTTCTTTCATTAAACGCAACATCGTCTTCACAAAATTATTTCCATACTTACTATATACCCATGAAGTACGAATTACAATTGTACCAGGATTATTATTTAATGCAAGTTGTTCGCCCAGCCATTTTGTATGGCCATAATAATTTACAGGATTTGTTGCATCATCTTCTTTATAAGGTTGTGTGCCTTTGCCATCAAACACATAATCAGTAGAAATATGAATGAGTTTTGTGTGGAATTGATGACATTGCTTTGCAATATTGCCAACAGCTTCAGCATTTATTGCGTAAGCTTTTTCCTGTTCCGTTTCCGCCTTGTCAACTGCAGTATAAGCTGCACAGTTTATAAAAAATGCGGGGGTATATTTTTTAAAAATATTTGCCAGTGCATGTTCATCAGCAATGTTCAATTCGTCCTTATCAAAAAAAATAAATTGATAACTTGTATATAAAGAAGCAATATCCTGCAACTCTTTACCAAGCTGGCCATTCTTGCCTGAAACTAGGATTTTCATTTTTGTTTTGTAAATTCTTTTGGCAGTTTAAACCATTCCTCACTTGATAAGTTTTTAAAATATTCAAAGGTTCTTTTCAAACCTTCTGCTCTGCCAATTTTTGGTTCCCAGCCTAAAATATTTTTTGCTTTTGTTATATCGGGCTGGCGTTGTTTCGGATCATCAACAGGCAAAGGCTTATAAATAATTTTTACAGATGCGCCTGTTAATTTTAAAACTTCCTCAGCAAAATCTTTTAAAGAAATTTCATTTGGGTTTCCAATGTTTACAGGCATTGCATAATCACTCAGCAACAACCGGTAAATGCCTTCTACTAAGTCATCCACATAACAAAAAGAACGCGTTTGGCTGCCGTCTCCAAACACTGTAAGGTCTTCACCGCGCAAAGCCTGGCCAATAAATGCAGGCAAAGCACGCCCATCATTTAAACGCATTCTTGGCCCGTATGTATTAAAGATGCGAACGATCCTTGTTTCCACGCCGTGATAGGTATGATAAGCCATTGTCATGGCTTCCTGAAAACGCTTTGCTTCATCGTACACACCACGCGGGCCAACAGGATTTACATTGCCCCAATATTCTTCTGTTTGCGGATGCACCAGCGGATCGCCATATACTTCACTTGTTGATGCAACAAGAATTCTTGCCTTTTTTTCTTTTGCCAAACCCAAACAATTATGCGTACCGAGCGAACCAACCTTTAGTGTTTGAATAGGAATTTTCAAATAATCAATCGGGCTTGCCGGCGAAGCAAAATGTAAAATATAATCCAGGTTATTGGGAATATGTATAAACTTGGAAACGTCGTGATGATAATATTCAAACTGTGGCAAAGGGAAAAGATGTTCTATATTTTTTATATCGCCTGTTATCAGGTTATCCATTGCAATTACATGATAACCTTCTTTAATAAACCTGTCGCACAAATGCGAACCTAAGAATCCCGCAGCGCCTGTAATTAAAATTTTTTTTGTAGCCATAAGTTGTAGCAATTAAGTTGTTTGGTTGATTTTATTAATTATTGTAAGAATTCAAGTATTGAAGTTGTTATATAATTCAACTGCTCTTCATCAAGCTCAGGATGTATGGGCAAAGAAATTACTCTTTCTGTTAACCAGTCTGTAACCGGAAGATCATATTGCAATCCACCAAAGGATTCAAACATTTTTTGCCTGTGCCCGGGCACAGGATAATAGATCATGTTTGGAATTTTTTTGCCGGAAAGATGCGTGCTTAATTCTTCACGCAGACCTGCTTTATCAGAATCTAAGATCAAAGTGTATTGATGAAATACATGTTTATTATTCTTTGCTCTGAATGGCGATTTTATTATAGCATGATCATTAAATGCAGCGTCATAATTATCTGCTGCTTTTGTACGTGCATTAATGTTTGCATCAAGATATTTCAGGCGTATATTTAAAATAGCTGCTTGTATGGTATCTAATCGTGAGTTACATCCAACCACCTCATGATAATATCTTTTGCTTTGCCCGTGATTGGCTATCATAGTAAGTTGTTGGGCAAGTGCATCATCATTTGTAAATATTGCACCACCATCGCCGTAAGCACCTAAATTTTTTGCAGGATAAAAGGATGTTGTTCCAATAGTGCCAATGGCTCCTGTTTTCTTCACTGCCCCATCTTTAAAATAAAAATCTCCGCCGATTGATTGTGCATTATCTTCTATCACAAATAAATTATGCTCATTAGCAATTTGCATTATCGCTTCCATATCGCAACTCTGTCCATATAAATGCACAGGCACAATAGCTTTTGTTTTAGGCGTGATGGCTTTACGCAAACTGTCAATATCAATATTAAAATTGCGTTTATCTACTTCAACAAAAACGGGTTTTAAACGAAGCAAAGCCACAACTTCTGTTGTTGCTATATAAGTAAAGGACGGTGTGATAACTTCATCACCAGGCTGCAGATTCAAAGCCATCATTGCAATTTGCAAAGCATCAGTTCCGTTGGCGCAGGGAATAACATGTTTTACATTAAGATAAGCAGCGAGTGCATTGCTGAATTCCTGAACGGGTTTACCATTTATAAATGCAGCGCTTTCAATCACATCAATAACCGCCGTATCTATTTCGGTTTTCAGCCTTTGATATTCGGATTTTAAATCTACCATTTGTATGGCACGCATGAACACATTTTGAGTGCAAAACTATATAAAAAAACCTGCTCAATTTAAAACAGGTTTTTTATTATCATCTTATATTTTCCTATCTATTGTGTATCTCCTAAGCTATATTCATTGTTCTCTTCATCTTCTTCGCCTATTTCTTCATTCGCATCGTCATCCTCCTCACCAGGTACATCTAAATCTTTCCCTGAAACGGTAACATCTTCATTCAGTTTTTCACCATCAAAATCTGTATTATCCAATTCAGAGCGGTATAAATTTTCATTATCCTGCGTATTCATATTCTCTGTTCTTTCCAAAGCTTCAATTTCATCAGGCTTCACATCTGAATCTTCACTTACAGAATCATCTGTAATAGTAACACCATCTGCATCGGCAGTAAGCTTAATGTCTTCTTCATCCAGCTTTGCTTCCAGTTTATCATTATCTGAATCAAGATCATCTTCACCCAATTCTGTAGCTGCACCTAATCTTTCGCCGGATAAATCATTGGCCATCTCATCATTGTCCCAAATGCCAATACCTTCCTCATCATCAGAAGAAATAGTGGTATCTGCCATTTCACGTAAATCAGGAACATGAATATTTTCCTGCCCGGGAATATCTTTTACATCGGGCAAATCAAGTGTGGCCTTATCCTGACGTAATTTTTTTTTATCTTTTTCTGAATCAGGCAAATCTGTGTTAAATATTTTATCAGCCATAAAATTTTCTTTACATGTTACTAAAACAGTGCCACCGCCTTTACAGTTAATCTTTAATAATAAAAAAAAGAATGAGAGTAAAATTGTCTACATAGTTAATAATATTACTTTTTGCTATAAATAGAATCAGCACTTTATTGAGAATGGCTTGGGGTTTGCATTGAATCTGATGTTTAAAACAATTTATCCCTAATAAAAAATATAAATTATGAAAAAGTTATTGAGCATTTTTTTTATCGGTTGTATTTGCGCGTTTGTTGCCTGTAACAGCAGTTCTTCAAGCGAAAACAGCACTGACAGTGCAAAAAATATTAATGACAGTATGATGTCTGACAGTAATTCAATGATGAATAATGATACTTCAAGCACTACTGCCATGTCATCTGCACCTGTTTCGCAGGAAGATGCAGATTGGGCTGTTGATGTAGCAAATGCTGGTATGACTGAGGTAGAATTGAGTAAGGTTGCCCAAACTAAAGCAACAAACCCCCGCCTGAAGAATTTTGCAGATATGATGGTAACAGACCATAGCAAAGCAAACGATCAGTTAAAACAACTTGCAGCCACTAAAAATATAACACTGCCTGCAAACCTTAGCGATGCATCACAAAAGAAATTAGATAACTTAAATAAAAAGACTGCCGGAAAAGATTTTGATAAAGCTTATATAGATGATATGCTGGATGGCCATAAAAAGGCAGTTGATAAACTTCAGAAAGGAAGCACTGATTTGAAAGATGCAGATTTGAAAAATTTTGCAACACAAACACTTTCAGTTGTTCAAATGCACCAGGATTCCATAAAGGCAATTGCCGGGAAAAAATAGTTTCAATCTATCCTGTTTTATAGCAAGGGGGTGCATATATGCATCCCCTTTTGTTGTTTCTTTGTACCCGTTTTAATGGATAAGTTTTTTTATATAATTTTTATAAAAGCATACCCGGTTGCTGCTGCATTACTATCGCTTTTTAATAATAAGGCAAAGCTCTGGCTTAAAGGCAGAAAAAATATTTTTAATAAAATTACCGCTGCAGTTTCCAATGATAATTCCAAAAAAATCTGGATGCATTGCGCCTCACTTGGCGAATTTGAACAAGGCAGGCCTTTGCTGGAAAAGTTTAAAGAATTATATAACGGGTATACATTAGTACTTACTTTTTTTTCGCCTTCCGGGTATGAAATACAAAAAAATAATAGGCTTGCGGATTATACATTTTACCTGCCAATTGATTCAAAAAAAAATGCAAAAGCATTTCTTGATGTTATTCAACCTTCATTAATAGTGTTTGTAAAATATGAATACTGGTATTATTATTTAAAAGAAGCGCATAACAGGAAAATTCCATTACTGCTCGCCTCCGGAATTTTTTTTCCAACATTTTCTTTTTTTAAATGGTATGCAACCATGCGCAGGGAAATGCTGCATTTCTTTACGCATTTTTTTGTACAAACAGAAAATTCAAAACAACTTTTGCAGTCAATCAACATTACAAACGTAAGTGTGTCTGGCGATACAAGGTTTGACCGTGTATTGCAGGTTGCATCTGACTTAAAAACTTTTCCTGAAATTGAGCGTTTCATCAACCACACAACAACTATTATTGCTGGCAGTACATGGACTGATGATGATGAAGTGCTCGATCATTTTGCAAACACACATCCTGAATTAAAATTTATTATTGCGCCACATGACATTAGCAAGGAAAGATTAAAGGAATGCTGTAAACTGTATAAAAACTCTATTCTTTATTCTAACTACATCACTGCAGTAAATAAAAATGAGTTGGCAGATGAAAAAATTAATACCCTTATAATTGATAACATCGGAATGCTTAAATTTTTGTATCGCTATGCAGCTATATGTTATGTTGGCGGAGGTTTTGGAAATGATGGCATTCATAATATTCTTGAAGCAGCAGTATATTATAAACCTGTTTTGTTTGGTCCTGCCTATGAAAAATTTTCAGAAGCCATTGAGCTGATTGATAAAAATGCGGCCTTTGATGTTGAAGATGCCATTGAGCTGGAAAGCCAGTTGCAGGAATTGTTATCAGACAAAAATTTGTGCAGCGAAGCAGGTAAAACAGCAGGTGATTATGTGCAGCATAAAGCAGGAGCTACCAAAGCTATAATGCAGTATATTCAGGAAAATCTTCTTCTTACTAACTGATCGAATAATGCAACGGTCTCACTGTTATCATTCCAGGCTAATTTCAATTTCAGTTCCCGTTTTATCCAAAGCTCTGCTTCTCCAAATATATTAAAGCTGTTGATGGTTTTAATACTGCGTTCATACATGGTTTGATCACCGCGGAAAAGTTCATTTATAAACAGGTATTGATCGTTTATACCAATGGCTTTCCGCAGATCTTTGATCGGCCCTTCTGTAACACTGCTGCGTATTTCTTTATAAGAAGATGAAGATTTTAATTTATCATTAAGGCTTTCGTGTTGCCCTGCAACCGTTTCGTTTACTTCCTGTTGTTTTAAAGCCAACGTAGGAATGTCTATCATGGGGTCAAAAAAATGATAGTTCTCTGTTTCCGTATTTACTATTGGCTCTGTTTTAATTGCGGGCGCCGCAACCTCCTCTGTTATAGTATAATGAGAAGACGCTGGGAAAAATACTGAAACAACATCATGCAAATGCTGATCTGCTTCCACTTCATCTTCCAGTTCTGAAAGCAACAATTGTGTAGTTATACGCAATTGTTCTTTATTTGCTTTCTTGCGGTATTGGTCAAGTAATCGTTCTATTAAGAGGCCTACTTTTTCCATAAGATATTTAAATTTGGCACGATGTGGAAAAGTAATAACGCTGCTAAGGTAATTTTATTTTATCATGTTTATTGAACCTCATATTACAGGCGGAAAACGCGGTTGGATTGAAGTGATCTGCGGCTCTATGTTCAGCGGCAAAACAGAAGAGTTAATAAGAAGAATGAAACGGGCGCAAATAGCCAATCTTAAAACAGCAATATTTAAACCTGCAATTGATAACCGCTATGATGAAATAAATGTTGTAAGCCATGATGAGAATGCAATTTTATCGCAGCCGGTTAATCATTCGCAAAACATTTTTTTGCTTGCTGAAAATATGGATGTGATTGGCATTGACGAAGCCCAGTTTTTTGATAACGGAATTGTTAATGTTTGCGAAAAGCTTGCGCTTGGCGGAACGCGTGTTATTATTGCCGGGCTTGATATGGATTATCTCGCTCAGCCATTTGGACCAGTGCCACAATTACTTGCGGTTGCAGATTATATTACCAAGCTGCATGCAATATGTGTGCATTGCGGAAATATTGCGAGTGTGTCTTATCGTAAAACAACACAAAGTGCGCAGATTGTAATTGGTGAACTGGATATTTATGAACCGAGATGCAGGGTTTGTTATGAGAAGGGAGATTTGATTTAATTAAAACCAATGAGAAAGCCCTCTTTTGCAAATTTGTTTTATTTCTTCTTTATAAAATATCTGCTGTTTTATATTCTGATGATGTTTAAAAACAAAGATTTTACTTTAATTCAACTAAACCAATTAAGAAATTTAAGTGATATCTTTTTTTACTTATGGATATTTTTATTTCTTCCAGTCGTTTGCTTTATTATTTTCTCATTACCAATATATTTTATTTTTAAATTAAAAAATGCTGTTGTTTTTATCATATTTCTGATTTTAGTTTTAGCTGCGGAATATGTTTCTTATACATACTCCGCATCTCAGATAGATTTATTCAATGGAGTTTATAATGAACTTTTAAGTATTGTTTTATTAATTGCATTTTATTTCAAAGTGATAAAATTAAAATTTAAAAAAGATTAAACTTATTAATGAAAATTTTCTTCTTCATATTGCTTTCAACAATTATTTCTTCATCTTATGCTCAATCCATTACTTCTTTCAACAACAATTTACAGCACAACAATCAGGTTGTATTTGTAAAAACATCCTCCCAAAATTCTATAAAAGGAACTATGTTTTTATATGAAAGAAGAAACACTCGTAAAAGATTGAAGTTTGTTGATTCATTCGCAGTTGTTGTTGGCAAAAACGGTTTGGCAAAAGATGCAACATCAAAAATTATTTTTAATGATTCAATGCCTGTAAAACATGAAGGCGATGGCAAATCTCCCGCAGGAATTTTTAAACTCGGTTCTGTTTTCAGTTATCATAATTTAAAGAAACTGCACATGCCTTTTGTACAGGTGGATACTAATTTCTATTGTGTTGATGATGCAGCTTCAACTTATTACAATACATTGATAGTTGCTGATACAGCAAAATATAATTACAACAGTTTTGAATACATGAAACGCAATGACAGTTTATATGAATATGGTGTTTGGGTTTTATATAACAGCGATCCTGTTATTGCAGGTAATGGCTCCTGTATTTTTTTGCATGTATGGCGTAATGAAAATTCAGGTACAGCTGGCTGTACTGCTATGTCAAAAGAAAATATTTTAAAGCTGATCTATTGGCTGAATAAAAAGAAGAACCCCGTTTTATTACAAACAGTTGAAAATTAAAACCTGACAGGTTTATGGTTGTGTAATTGTAAATCTAAAAAGCAACCCTGTCAGGTTTAATAAAAACAAAACAAGTTTTCTACGCCACTTTTTGATATTGTATAATTTCTTTTTGCTTAAGCAGGTTTTTAATAAACTCCACTTCGTCTTTATCAAACGGCTCACCTGTAGAACGGAAAATATCATGAAACCATATTTCAGGCTCTCTTTCATAATTGGTATTCCAGGAATCCCATGGACAATGCGTTTGTGTTTTACCTGCCACCAATCCCCAGTTTAAAGCGCCTACATTATATCTTTTCATCAAAGGCAATATTTCCTGGAAAGTGCTTCCTAAATGCCGCGCCATATATTCTGTACACAATAGCGGGCGGTTGTACCGTTGTAAGCATTGAATTCTTTTTTCAAGGTCATATTTATTTTCATAGCTGTGAAAACTTATTACATCAGAATTAGCAAACATATAATTATCAATCGCAGAGATCGTGGAAGCATCAGTCCAGTCATCTTTCCACGGCGCAGCAGTTAAAGGCTGTTGAGGATTCAGCGCTCTAACCCAGTTAAAAGTTTTTTCTAACAGTAACATAGCAAGCTCTGCTTTTTGCATACCATAACTATCATCTTTGTAACTGCCACTGTTTGTATTATCCGGCTCATTAAATAAGTCCCATAAAAGTATCCTGTCATCATTTTTAAAATTCCCAACCACGCCTTCAACATAACTGCGCAAAGCATCATATCCATTTGTGTTTTTTAAAACATCAGCACCAGGGCATTGCACCCATCCTGAATTATGCACGTTCGTTTTTGGTTCAGGTTGTTTGCCTGGCTTAGGATAAGGATTCCATACAGCATCAAATAAAACGAACATCGTTTTAATATTGTATTTATTTGCCACTGCAAGAAATTGGTCTATGCGGTTAATAAAACCAACATTATCTTCTTCCCATAATAAATGATGCAGAAAAACACGAATGGTATTAAAGCCGAGGTCTTGAGCCCAGCTTAACTCTTTATCAATACATTCAATGTCAAAAGTTTCAGGTTGCCACATTTCCAGTTGATTAATAGCAGTTGCCGGTATGTAGTTGCAGCCTGTGATCCAGCCATTATTTTCATACCATTCATAAGCTTTATGACTGCACCAGCGATGCCCTTTACCTGAGCAAATCTTCTGGTTTAACGTAAAATTTGAAAGACATTTCATATAGCATATATTAATGAAGAAAGTTTTTACATCATAACTTTAAGAAAGAAAAATTCGGCTTCGGTTATAACAGCGGTGTTAAAAAGATCAATTGCGCAGAAAATTTTTTTATCAACGATTGATTAATAACACGGTTAATTTTATTTGAGTTATGAAATGATTTTAAGCAGTTAGTTTTAGCACGTTTAATATTTACAATAACATATTAGTTGGTTATATTGTTAGTGATAATAAAATTACGCTGATGATTACTTATTTAAATCCGGGAATTGGTGAACAGATTAATTTTATTCGTGAATGTGTTTAAACGTTCGCTGATGTTATTTCTTCAATATTGCTTTGCATTTATCCCCAATTGATTCCTTCATTAAAGAAACATTCATTCGTAAAACTATATTTGCTTTAATGGCGAAAGCATCTGACGATACTCCTTTAATGCAACAGCATAAGGCTATCAAGCAAAAATATCCTGATGCCATTTTGCTATTCCGCGTGGGCGATTTTTATGAAACTTTCGGCAGCGATGCTATAACTACTTCGCAGGTTTTGGGCATTACATTAACCAAAAGAAACAATGGCTCGGCAACTGCGAGTGAACTTGCCGGTTTTCCGCATCATGCATTAGATACTTATTTACACAAGCTGGTGAAAGCAGGTTACCGCGTTGCAATTTGCGATCAGTTGGAAGACCCTAAGCTTGCAAAAGGAATTGTTAAGCGTGGCGTAACAGAACTGGTAACACCGGGTATTGCTACCAATGATAAGCTGCTTGAATTAAACAGCAATAATTTTTTAGCAGGCATTCATTTTACAAATGCTGATGTTTTTGGTTTGGCTTTTCTTGACATATCAACAGGTGAATTTTTTGTGGCTGAAGGCAACCAGGAATATGCTGATAAATTATTACAAACGCTAAAACCAGCTGAGGTAATTTATCAGCGCAGCAATCAAAAAATATTTAAAGAGAAATTCGGAACCAAATTTTATACCTACACGCTTGATGCATGGATCTTTGATGAGGCCTTCGCCACAGAAAATCTGCTGAAGCATTTTCAAACGCATTCATTAAAAGGTTTTGGAATTGAAAACCTGCATTGCGGAATAATTGCAGCAGGTTCTGTTCTTCATTATTTAAAAGAAACCGAGCATCCCAATCTTCAGCATATCACAAATATTCAGCGCTTAGAGAAAGAAGATTATTTATGGATGGATCGCTTCACTATCCGCAATCTAGAATTATTAAACTCAGGCGAACAGCAAAACAGTTTATTAAAAGTTTTGGATAACACGTTAAGCCCGATGGGTGCACGTTTATTAAAACGTTGGTTGTTATTGCCATTAAAAGATTTAAATAAGATCAATGAAAGATTGAATGCTGTTGAATATTTAATTCTGCAAACAGACCTGCGCAAACAATTGCATCAACTAATAAAACAATGCGGCGATGTTGAAAGATTAGTGAGTAAAATTCCTTCAAAAAAAATTAACCCGAGAGATGTAGTGCATCTTGCGAAAGGTTTGCAATATACAGTGCAAATAAAAAAATCCTGCGCATCATCAACCAATGAATATTTAAAGAGATTAGCAGCCACGCTCAACCCATGCAATTATATTTCAGAAAAAATTTTTAATGAAATAACAGACGCGCCACCTGTTGCCATAAATAAAGGCGGCGTTATAAAAAAAGGTGTCAACAAAGATTTGGATGAGTTGCGGGAGATTGCAAGCGGCGGCAAACAATTCCTTATAAATATTCAGCAAAGAGAAGCTGAACAAACCGGCATTACTACTTTAAAAATTGGTTTTAATAATGTGTTTGGTTATTATTTAGAAGTAACCAATTCACACAAAGCAAAAGTGCCTGCTGCATGGATGCGAAAGCAAACGCTTGCCAATGCGGAACGTTATATAACGGCTGAATTAAAAGAATACGAAGAAAAAATTACAGGTGCAGAAGATAAAATTTTACAGCTTGAAGCGGAGTTGTATGATAAGCTTTTAACCGAATTGCAGGATTTTATTGCGCCCATTCAAAATAACGGAAGTGTGCTTGCTATACTTGATTGCTTATGTTGCTTTGCACAAAATGCTATTCAGTATAATTATAAAAAACCACAATTGCATGAAGGTTGTGAGTTAGAATTAAAAGCAAGCCGTCATCCGGTTATTGAACGCAATCTACCTGCGGGTGAACAATATATATCCAATGATATTTTGCTTGACCCTTCTTCTCAACAAATCATCATTCTTACCGGCCCTAACATGAGCGGTAAAAGCGCATTGCTCCGTCAAACTGCATTGATCACTTTGCTTGCACATATGGGTAGTTTTGTTCCGGCTGATGAAGCACGTATTCCTTTAACAGATAAAATATTTACACGTGTTGGTGCGAGTGATAATTTAAGCGGCGGAGAAAGCACGTTTATGGTGGAGATGAATGAAACAGCAAGCATCATCAATAATATTTCACAGCGCAGTTTGATTTTGCTGGATGAAATTGGTCGCGGCACTTCTACTTATGATGGTATTTCAATTGCATGGAGTATTGCCGAGTTTTTACATAATTCCTCATGCACTCCGAAAACTTTATTTGCCACGCATTACCATGAATTAAACGAACTTGAAAACAAATTTCAGCGTATAAAAAATTTTCATGTAACCAATAAAGAAGTGGGTAATAAGATTATTTTTTTACGCAAGCTTGCGCCTGGTGGAAGCATACATAGTTTTGGCATTCATGTAGCAAAGATGGCTGGTATGCCACCTCAATTAATTGATCGTGCCAATGATGTTTTGAAACAACTTGAAGCAAAACAAGATGGCAGTCATCAAGCCAACATACAAAAAATTGCAGCGCCGCAATTGCAGCTTTCTATTTTTGATGAACACTCTGCAACATTTTCATCGATAAGAGAATTGCTTTCAACTATTGATATCAATCGTTTAACTCCTGTTGAAGCATTGATGAGATTGAATGAAATAAAAAACCTGCTGAAGTGATTTTACAATGAAAAGAAGTAATAACGGGTTAATGTTTCAGCGAATCTTTAAATTCAATTACCAATGTGCTATCATTATTTCTTGCTAATACAAATGCCTGCGTATTGTTAGCCAGTTTTATCGGTCTTATTGAACGCACCTGCCCTTTTATAGTTAAACCATTTAAAGTTGTCGCAACAAAATTATCATTGCCTTTATTCAATAAGATGGTTCCGTAATCAGCATCATATCTTCCCATTTGTATGTTGTTATCATAAAAATTTCCATCTAATAATATATCAGGGAGATTATCGTTATTGGCATCAACAACTGTTGCAGTTTTATATGGCGAAAGCTGCGCCTGCATAGGCATTGGAACTGCCTTGAAATTCATTTTTCCATCATTTATAAAAATGGTATTATAAAACCAGTTGGCAGTTAATGTGGTTGACGATTTCAATTTTCCCTCAGTAAAAATATCCGTTAAAGAAGCTTTCGCAAAGTCACCTGCATACAAGTATTTCTTTTTTAGTGATGGCATTTGCTTTTGCAACTCATCCTTATTTGCAAAGGGAATTTCTTTGCCATTGAGATAATAAGTAAGTATTTGTTCTTTGTTACCGTTATCATCAAAATCGTTGATGTACAAACGCACAGGTTGCGTATCGCTTGCTTTTAAACGGCTGTTCAATCCTAAATTTCCTGCAATTAAATCTATATCACCATCGTTATCTATATCATAAGGCATTACAAAATTCCACCAGCCTTTTTTATCAGTTAAATATTTTTTTGTGAAATGCCCGTGATCATTTATGAAGGCAATAATACCATCCCATTCAAGTGATATAATCAAATCTTTATCACCATCTTTATCTATATCATACCAAACTGCATTGGTAACCATCCCAACATTCGATAAGTCTTTTGCATATTGATTGGCTACATCTTTAAACTTACCTGTTCCATCATTCATTAATAAATAAGATTGCGGAATATCACCATAATGAAAAGGAACAACCCGGCTGCCAATAAATAAATCAATATGACCATCACCATTAAAATCATAAGGAACAACACATGACTGCGTTGAATAAATATTGGAGAAAGCATCATATTTACGCACAAAATTTCCTTTGCCATCATTTAAATAAACACGCGGCAATAAATTAGAATCAGTGCCGTAATATTCATTGCCGCCGCTTGCAATAATTAAGTCAGGATTATTGTCCTTGTTTACATCGGCCCAACAGGCATCCACATCTTCATACATGCTGTCTTTATCTAAAGAAGGCACATTGATCTTTACAAATTTTCCTGATAATGTTTGATTGAATACCGCAGGTTTTCCAAGCTTGGATGCACCGATAAAAACATCTTCCAACCCATCATGATTTATATCTGCAATGGCAAGTGCCGGACCTTCAGTTGAATTCATGTGCGGAATTAATGGCTCACGGTCAAACTCAGGAAACTCATTTTCATTATGCATATAATTAAGACCAACCTGCTTTGTTATATCTTCAACAGGCCTTGAAGGATTGGTGTTATACTGTTTTAACTCATCATAATTAAATTTGGGAAGACCAGTGGTATAATTTACGGTAACAATTTTTCCTGTGTCGTTCTCCCAGTTTATTTTTTGATAAGCATTATCAGGCCAGATCAATATTATTGAATCAACATTCGCACTTTTTAAGCCAATATGCAATGGAACTTCTGCACTTGATAAAAAACCATGCAGAGGAAATTTTTCGTACGTTCTTATATTATTTTTTGTGAACACAATTAGTTTTGAACCGATAGCATTTACGTTATAAGGCGCTCCCTTTAACTTAAACTCAATAAAGTCTTTTTGCTTATTATCATTCGATTTATTTTCATAGATCATTGCTTCATCATCAATATTATTCACAACAATATCCAAATCGCCATCACCATCAAAATCGGCTGCAACAGCGCCATTAGAAAAAGTTGATTGATCATTTTTTACAGATGATGCAATATCAGTAAATGAAAGCGAGCCATCATTCTTATAAAACTTATTTGGGATTTTTATCTCCGGAAATTTATCAATCAATGACATATCTTTTGATTCAAGATTATTCAGCCGTATGTCCATTTGCACCTGGTCGTTTGAAACGTAATTAACGTAATCAATATCATTCAGGCGCTTTGGAATTCCGTTTGAAATAAATAAATCCTTCAAACCATCATTGTCAAAATCTATCCATAATGGAGACCAGCTCCAATCTGTTGCTGCAATTCCCGAATACAATCCAACTTCGCTAAATGCGCCATTGCCACGATTGTATTGAAGATTGTTTCGCGTATATTGATAACTGTACCCGTATTTAATCTTCTGTTTAAAAAGATCATTTTCATCTTCACCCAATGACCGCTTTAAAATATAGGGGTCTGAAGGCAACATATCCATACTTATAATTTCAGGTAATGCATCATTATTAATATCTGCCACATCAACACCCATTGTGTATTGGCTGGTGTGCATAAAGCAGGATGAATCCTCTTCTTTAAAAGTGCCATCATGATTGTTGATGTACAAATAATCTTTCTCATGAAAATCATTGCCAACATACACATCAGGCCAGCCATCCATGTTGATGTCTGCAACAGAAAGCCCAAGCCCGTAACCAAGAATAGAACTGTTGATGCCAGCCTGTTTTGTAACATCAGTAAAATGCCCGTTATCATTTCTGAAAAAATGATCTCCTGAAACATCACTCGGTGTATTGATCAATATATTCCTTGGGCCAAATGTTCCGTTCTGATGAATTGAATGATTCAACAAATACATATCCAAATCACCATCACCATCATAATCAAAAAATGCAGCTTGCGTGCTGAAGCCGGAAAAATCAATGCCTAATTGTTTTGCTTCATCTTCATATTGAGGTACACCATTTTTATCAATGCCTTTGCAGATTAAAAATTCGTTGTGACTATTTAAAACTTCATACTTACCAACACGACAAACATACAGATCAAGCAAGCCGTCATTATTTATATCAACAACAGAAACACCTGTGCTCCATCCGCCATCATTTGGAATATGTGCTTCGGCAGTTGCATCTTTAAAATGCATATTGCCTGTATTGAGATATAATTTATTCTGCCCCTGGTTGGATGCGAAGAATAAATCAATCAATCCATCATTATTAAAATCACCAGCTGCAACACCCGCACCATTGTAGAAATACATGTAGTGAAAAACATTGAAATCATTTGTAGGTGTAAGCTTATTAATAAAATTTAAGCCTGTTTGTTTTGCATTGAGTACTTCAAATGCAGGAGGTGTTTTTTGTGACGAACATGCAGCACATAATACAAAGCTCAATAAAATATAAAGCTCATATTTTTTATACTTCATCATAAATTCAAACATGCTGCTATAAGCCTGTCTTAATTTTTAATTATTATGAATTGAATATAAAACAGGGAAATCATTATTACGAAGAAATAATAAATACCGTTTTTTATCAGCATTAATTTCTTTAATATCTTTTATTTCACCACGAACAGCAAGTCCTGATTTTGTACAATCCATGCATGTGAAATTTCCTTTTCCATCATTCATTAAAACGCTTCCAAAGCTTGCATCTAATCTTCCAAACTGCGGAAAGAAATTATCTTCATTGCCACCAATTACCAGATCAATTTTACCATCATTATTTATATCAGTACAATTAATTGCATTAATGGATGATACCTGCGCAAACACAGGCAATTTGTCAACCGTAAAATTCCCATTACCATTATTAATCGCCACACATGAACTTGGATAATTAAATTGTTTTATCAGGCTTTTACTTAAAAGATCAGGAGAAAACAAATCCTGTATAGTTTTTTTTTGCGTAGTCTGCATGTTGCAGGTTTTGTTTTTTTATTGACGGCACTTCATCCTGCATATCATGTTTTAGAAAAACAGGAACATCTTTTCCATCAACTGTGCGTGTAAGAATTTTATCTGTGTTTCCGTTTTGATTGAAATCATTCACCCAAAGTTTTACAGGGTTCTGTTTGTTTGGATTCAGATAAAAATTTTCACCAATATTTCCTAATATCAAATCCTGCTTACCGTCACCATTTACATCTGCAACATTTATACTTCGCCACCATCCAAACATATCAGAAAGATTCGTTTTTACTTCTTTGAATTGATTGCTGCTATATTGAAAAATTCTGGGTGTCATCCATTCGCCGCAAATAATTAATTCTTTATCGCTGTTGGCTGTAACATCTGCCCATACAGCACCGGTAATCATTCCGATGTTTTCAATTTCAGGCGCTACCGTTTTTGTAACATCCGTGAAATGGCCTTTACCATCATTCTGAAAAATATAGCTGCGCGGATTAACACCATAATTACGCGGTTCATTTCTTCCGCCAACAAACAAGTCAAGATCACCATCATGATCAAAATCGTATGCAGTGGCAACAGCTAAATCAACTCCGTTATTTGGAAAAGCAGATGCATCCAAAGTAAAATTTCCTTTACCATCATTCTTAAAAAATCTTAT
>Ga0206952_10054_pt1 | contig 37294 bp, 35 predicted proteins | sample Alteio_BWOrgHeat_39_FD_152966 | JGI IMG/M metagenome (GOLD analysis project Ga0206952, IMG submission 152966) | Enriched cells from forest soil in Barre Woods Harvard Forest LTER site, Petersham, Massachusetts, United States -... | ecosystem: Environmental > Terrestrial > Soil > Temperate forest >... | reverse complement strand
TGTTGGCAGAGACACTGCCCGACCGCGAGACGCGTCGTTTGCTTGCGGCGCTGGAAGAGATGAAGGCGCCGGTGGCGGGCGTATTTGTGAACCGGGTGCTGATGGATGCGAAGGGCTGCAAGCGGTGTACGCAGCGGCAGATGTGGCAATGGCAGACACTGGCGAAGATTCGTAAGTGGAAGGTGCCAGTGATGGTTGTCCCAGAGTATGAGGCGGAGATCGCGGGGAAGAGTGGGCTGGCGCGGATGACGAAATCCTTATGGCGACTGCGGTAAAGAAAAAGGCGGCGAAGAAAAAGGCGACACGACGCGCTACGGCGGGGGCGATTTATCTCTACGGGATTTCGCAGCCGGTGAAGGGCGCGGTGGAGATTCGCGCAGAGGCGGTGGACGGAATCGCCGCGATTGAGGCGCGTCGCGTCGATGGGCTGGATTGTTGGATCAGCTGGATGGATCGTGGGGAGTATGCCGATCAGCTCGCGGAGAACATGGAGAACCTGGAGTGGCTGGCGACGATTGGGGTGCGACACCAGAGAGCGGTGGCGGAGCTAGCGTCGAAGGTGAATGTGTTGCCGGCGCGCTTCGGGACGGTGTTCCTTAGTGACGAATCGTTGGCGGTGCATGTCGCGAGCGGGAAGAAGAGCATCCAATCGGTGTTCAAGAAGATTGCGGGCGCTGAGGAGTGGGGCGTGAAGGTGTTTCGCGTCTCGCAACCGGCGCGAGCGGCGATCGCCGAAGCGGTGAGTGGAACGGATTACTTGAAACGCAAGGCCCAGACGGCATTGCCACGGGCGAAGGAAGCGGATCCGGCGTTGCAGGCGCTGGCGAAGGCCTTGGCGGCGGTGAGCGTGGAGACGGCGCCGGGCGGGAAGGCGAGCAGCGGACAGCCGAACCTGGTGTGGCATGGGTCGTTCCTGGTACGGCGCGCGGACCAGAAGAAGTTTGCTGCGGCGCTGAAGAAATTCACGACGCAGTTTTCGGATGGGTACAACGTGGAGTGCTCGGGGCCGTGGCCTCCGTATTCCTTTGTGGGGCAGCATGGCTGACGAGAGCACGGGGGTAATGATCTTCGGCGGCGAGGGTGGCGATGAGGTTTCGCTGCTGGAGATCCTGGACCATGTGGTGAATTCGGGCGTGGTCATTCATGGGTCGCTGGTGATCTCGCTGGCGGGAGTGGACTTGATTTACCTGGGGCTGAACGTAGTACTGACGGCGATCGAGACGGCGAACCAATCTATGAAGAAGCATCAGACGCAACCATCCAAATCCATCGCACGGCCAAGGCGCTAATCGGATGCCCATACTCGCTTATTGCGTTTCCATGGCCCACCATTTTCTGGATGCGCCCATCGTGGGGGTTGCGCAGGCGACCGTGTACGAAGTGGAGGACCTCGGGCTGAGGGCTTGGTACTCCGAGGTGGAGGCGGATACGTTCTCTGGGGCGGACCACGTGACGAAGGCGGCGCTGGAGTTTCACCACTTCGTGTCGGCGGTGTTTCGTGAGGGGACCGTACTGCCATTTCGTTTTCCGACGATCCTGGAGTCTGCGGACGAGCTGCGTACGCACCTGGAAGAAAAGGTGAAGTGGTACACGGCGGCTCTGCGGCACAGCGAGGGTATGGCGCAGTTTGAGGCGCGAATCCTGAATAAGACGAAGCTGCCGTCGGAGGCGGAGTCGGGGACCCGGTACCTGGAGCAGAGGAAGAAGCTCAAGGAGCGGACGTCGGAGGCAGTGGCGGCGCTGCTAAGTGGACTCGATGATTACGTGCGCGAGCATCATGTGAAAGAGAGCCCGCAGGGAACGCGGGTGTATTTGCTGGTGGAGACGGCGCGGGTCGCGCCATTTCGCGACATGGCGGGCAAGATCGCGGTGCCGGATGGGTTCGAAATACGGCTGACGGGGCCTTGGCCGGCGACGGAGTTTCTGCCGGCACCCGAGGATGTGGCATGAGCGACGGGCCGTTGCAGGTGACGCCAGCGGAAATTGCGGAAGCGGTTGCGGATTTAAAGCGACAGCTGAATGCGGTGGCTGGGACGTCGCCGGAGCGCATCGACTGCAATGCCGAGACGGTTGAGCAGGGGCTGGCAAAACTGGTGCTGGGGCTGATTGAGCTGATTCGAAGGCTGTTGGAGCGGCAGGCGATCCGGCGGATGGAAGGCGGCAGCCTGAACGAGGAACAGGTAGAGAACATGGGCCTTGCGCTCATGAAGCTGGAACAAAAGGTGCACCAGTTGGCGGGGGAATTCAACCTGACGCCGAAGGACCTGAACCTGGATCTGGGGCCCTTGGGAAAGCTGCTCGACGACTAGATTCCGCCCCTAAAAAAATAATTGATAGTGCAGGCAAACCAGCAGCTCTGGTTGGCATCCAACTTCGGGTTTGCAACCTCCCCCAGAGAAATGCAAGTGCGGTAGGCAGTGCCATGCGCGGACGATGGCCCGGCAGGAAGGGTACGGCAAAAGCCGCACTCGGCTTGGGTTTTGGTGATGTTTGACAGTTGCAATAAGAGCAATTAGGATGCCGAGACGATGATCACCCCTAAGGGAGCCGGGAAAGGCTTCGGAGGGGTACGGGTTAAGGCTTGAAGACCTAGTTGCTCCGCTCGCGTCCTCAAAAGAACAAACATGGAACGTGTACCGACAGTCTCCGGCACTGCGAATCTGCTCGACATCCTGGATCGCATCCTCGACAAGGGGTTGGTGATCGCGGGTGACGTTCGAATTTCATTGGCGAATGTGGAGTTGTTGACGATCCGCATACGCCTGCTGGTGTGCTCCGTGGACAAGGCGGAACAGATCGGCCTCAACTGGTGGCGTCATGATCCGAATCTGACGATGCCAGAGCGCGTTAGCACGACGACGGTGAGAACGGTATTGCCGGGGCGAGTGCCCGGAGCGGTACGGCGTGAAGCGCAGAGCACGACAGTTCGGAAGGACACAGTGGTTCGGAAGGGCACGGCCAAAGCTCGTAAGAAGTAGGGCAAGATTTCTAGGAGGATCCTGGAATGGCGGTTGAAAGAGTTTCTGGCGGATCGAGCCTAATTGACGTATTGGATCGGGTACTCGACAAGGGTATCGTGATCGACGCGTGGGTGCGAATTTCCCTCGTGGGCATCGACCTGATCACAGTCGAAGCGCGCGTGGTCGTCGCTTCGATCGACACCTACCTTAAGTACGCAGATGCGGTGGGATTAACCGGACTGGTATCTCGCCCGCAATTGACGGAAGCGGCGGAGGAACCGGCGATCGTCGAAACCACAACCCGCCGGACCGCCCGGCCGAGCCGCCGGCGGATTTAAGGGGTCCTTCAGGGGTCCTTGGGGATGGCTTCGCCACAGATGCGAATGCGATCGGAGACACAGCAGCCGGTCGAGCGCGAGCGCAAGGCAGGGCTACGCCTGCTGAATGCGGAGCGCTCGGAGGAAATCTTTCCTCTCCTTCTGGAGGAAGTGATCGGGCTTGGCCACCGCTCTGCCTTCGTGGTGAAAGTGGATTTCGAGACGTCGGCGATCGCGCCGGTGGCTTCCCTGAATTGCAGTCGCGGATTCCTGCAGAAACAGCGGAGCACGTTATTTGCGATGGAAAATCCGATCGTGCGGATTCTCCACGGCTTCAAACCGGAAATTATTCCCAGCAAATCGAAGACGGAATCGCGTGGGTTGTACGTACATCCCATGTTGTACCGCAACCGCGTGGCGTGCTGGGAGGCGGAGCGCGCCAACGCGAGCACGTGCCTGGCAGTAGAAAACTTTCAATGCAGGCGCAGGTTGAACCTGCCTGACCAGGTGTGCGGTACGTGCGATATGCGTGCCTATGCAGCCGCGGTGTGCGTGGAGCTGAAACCTTCGACCAAGCCGGCGGAGATCGCGCAGCTGGGCTCGTTGATCGAACTGGCGAACCGGTATCTGTCGCGAGTTTTCAAGGTGGAGCACTACTACAACCGCATGACCGATATGGAGACCACCATCGGCCAGATGCGGACGGTGCTGGAAAGCATGGCGGACCCGGTGATCCTGACGGATGGGCAGCACCGGGTGATTACGCAGAACAAGGCGGCGGAGCGGTTCTTTAAGCTGCCCGAAGACGTGAGCGAAGGCCGCGTACGGGCAGTGGAACTCAACAACCTGCTGTTCTCGGCGGCGTTGTCGTCAATGGCCGTGGCAGGGGTTGACTCGTCACGCGATATGACGCTGGTGGACGCGATCGAAGGCGAGGAAGTGTTGTTCGAAGCGGTATCAGCACCGAGCTATGGGGCGGATGGGCGTCGAACCGGGATGGTGACGGTGATGCGTGACGTCACAGAGTTGCGCCGCGCAGATGATGAGCTGCGACAGAATTATGAGCTGCTGACGGCGGCGGAAGAAGTGGTACGGCAGGACCGCGACCGCCTGAACCTGATTATTGAGAACGTCGGCGATCCGATCGTGGTGTGCGACAAGGACGCGAAGATCGTGCTGCTCGATCCACTAGCTGCGGAGTTGTTTGGCGATGAGAAGGTCGCGCGGCAAGCGGTGCACGTACGAAACCAGGCGAAGCTGGATGCGTATATCGCGGCGTTTACTTATTCGTTCAGCGATCGCGAGAGTGCGCCACTGCACTTGTTCAATCCGGGGACCGAGGCCGAAGTGGAGTACGACGCGCGTTCGGGCAAGATTTACGACGAGCGCGGCATGGTGGCCTATACCGTTTCCGTGTTGCGCGATTTGAGCGCGGTGCGGAGGCTGGAGCAATTGAAGATGGAACGGCGAATGTTGGAGATGGAAAAATTCGCCGTCGCGGGACGCATGGCGGGAACGATCGCGCACGAAGTGAACAATCCGATGGAGGCGATCAAGAACTGCATCTTCCTACTGCAGGACGGGATTCGCGAGGACGCGCAGCCGGTTTACCTGATCCTGAAGACCGAGACGGAGCGGGTGGCGAGGATCGTGCGGCAGATGCTGGGCCTGTATCGCAACACGGAGCAGGTGGGCAACATTGATTTGAACAGCGTGGTGGAAGATACGTTGATGCTGTTTGCGCGGCAGCTGGAGCGCGCCGGGGTGAGGGTGGAAAAAGAGCTCATGGATTTGCCTCCGGTGGTGGGGTCGGCGGACCAGATACGGCAGGTGCTGTCGAACCTGGTGGTGAATGCGAAGGACAGTATGCCGCAGGGCGGGAAGCTGAGGATCCGGACGCGGATCGCGAGGGATGGGATCCGCGATGTGATCGCGATCACCATCGGCGACAGCGGTTGCGGGATCGCACCGAACCTGGTGAACAGTATGTTCGAGCCTTTCGTGACTACTAAAGGCGAGCGTGGAACCGGTCTCGGGTTGTGGATTGTGAAGGGCATTATCGAGAACCATGGCGGGAAGTTGAGAGTTCGGAGCAAGGTGGACCACGGAACCGTGTTTCGCATGGAATTGCCCCTGGTGCAGTAGCAGTAGCAAGTGAGGTATATGTGAGCGCAAGCAAGCCGCACATCCTGGTAGTGGACGATGAACCGAATGTTCTCGTGACCTACCGACTGATTTTGCAGCAGCAGGGATACGAGGTGAGCGCCGCGATCTCGTCGGAGGAGGCGCGCAACTGTCTGCAAAAGGGCGGAGTGGATTTGTTGTTGTGTGACCTGTCGCTGGAGAAGCAACAGAGTGGATTTGATGTAATCGATTTTGGTCGGAGCATCGATCCGGGACTACGGGCGGTGTTGTTGACGGGTTACGCGAGTGTGGAAGCGAACGACCGGGCCGAGGACGAGAATATTCCGGTGTTGTTCAAGCCGATTGATATTCAACAGTTGCTGCAAATGATCGCCGATTTGCTGAGGGTAAACGATGAATCCAAAGAAGCGCACGGCAGCTAAGAAAAAGCCTGCTGGGAAGACGGCGAAGGCAAAAGCAAAAGCGCCGATGAAAACGGCGCGGACAGAGGAGATATTTTCCGCGCCGGTATCCGTGCAGACGGCGCGCCAGACCACGATTTCAATTCCGGTGCCGAACGCCCTGTCGCTAAGTGATTCGAGGCAGGAAGGGCGCTACGTCTATGGAATTATCCAGGGCAAGGACCAACTCCTGTTCGGCAAGATGGGCATTGGCGGGACGGGCGAGCAGGTCTATACCGTGGCGCATGGCGACATTTCGGCGGTGGTGAGCAAGACGCCGGTGTTCATTTTTGATCCGACACGCGAAAACGCGCTGGCACACGAACACGTGATCGAGACGGTAATGAAGCAGTACACGATCATCCCGATGTCGTTCGGCACGGTGTTCCGCACGGATGACGATATTCGCGAGGTGCTGCGGTCGATTTATCCGTCGTTGAAAGACGTGCTGAAGCAGATGGAAGGCAAGGTCGAGTTTGGATTGAAGGTGATGTGGGAGCGAGACCATATTATCGACGAGCTCAAGAAGGAACATGAGGAGATTCATCGATTCCATCACGAGATTACGCGGAAACATTTGCAATCAACGTACCTGGCCAGGATGCAGCTGGGCCGCATGATCGAGAAGGCGCTGCAGGAGAGGTCAACGGAATACGTGCGCGATGTTTACGAAGATTTGCGCGGGGTTTGCGTGGCGTCGCGGGACAACAAGCCGATCGGCGACAAGATGATCATGAATGCCGCGTTCCTGATTCAGCGGGAGCGGGAGGCGGAGTTCGATGCCGCCGTCAATCGAATCGCCAAGAAGTTTGGGGACCGGTTGAATTTCAAGTACACGGGGCCGTGGCCGCCGTACAATTTCGTGAATATCCGCCTGAAACTTGAGCGGGGAACGGCGAACTAACATGCTGCTTATCGACGATCTTCTATTCGCGCCGCTAGCCGGCTGGAAATTCGTGATGCGGACGCTGATCAAGGCCGCAGAAGAAGAGTGGACGAATGATGGGCCGATCAAGGAGGAGCTGCTGCATCTGCAGATCCGCCTGGAGAACGGCGAGATCGATGAAGATCAATATGTCGAGCTGGAGCGGGCGATCCTGGCGAAGCTGAGGCAGGTCCAACGGAACAAGATGGAGCTGGCGGGCATCGATCCGGACAGCATGGAAGGCGAGAACCGCGTGTTTGGGCAGGGGAACATGCCTACGCTCGAGGTGAGCGCGCCGACGGATTTCGTGGATCACGAGTAGAGTTTTAGAGACGACGAAGGCCTGCCTGGCGGCAGGCCTTTTGTTTTGGGTTAGCGCGAGGCCCGTTCGCTGCCACCGACATCCTCAAATGAAAACTTGTTGGCGACGTTTTCCCACTTCTTGCCGCTTACTTCGACATACGGATAGACGAAGTAGTTGAGCGGGTCGCCGGCCTGCTTCGGGCTGAGTTCGAGATCGCGTCCCATGGAGAACTGGACGCGGTTGACGTCGTGGGCGCCGAAGAAATAGTCGCGCTTGGTCTGATCTTTCCAGGCTTCGGAGATGTCGACGGGGACCCATCCGTATTGCGAGTCGTAGAACTCGGCCCAGCAGTGGTAGCCGGAGATTTCGCCGGAGTGCTTGGCGGCGGGGAGGGGAAATCCGATTTCGAAGCGGGCGGGGATGTGCTGGGAGCGCGCCATGGAGATGAAGACGGAGTGGAAGTCGGTGCAGTTGCCGCGCTTGGAGTCGCACGCCCACTCGGCGTCGCCGCGGCCCCATCCGGTGCCGGTCTTGTCGTACTTCATGGTGGTGAAGACGTAGTCGTAGATGGCGCGGGCTTTGTCGAGCGTAGTGGTCTTGCCTTCCACTTGCACGGTGGCGAGATCGGCGAGTTTGCCGGTGACGGGGACGAGCTTGTCGGGGGCGAGATAGGCGGAGGCCTGCTTGGCGGAGGCCTTCAGGAGCACGGGCTGCGCGCCGGGGCGGGGAAGGCCGATGCGCTCGCGGCGGACTACGTCGTAGACGACTTCGAAGTTGTATTCGCTTTTCGCAGCGTGATCGGCGACGGCGTAGTACATGGTGTCGCCGAAGCGGGATTCGCGCGTGGTCTTTAACGGCAGGTCGCCGGTGGCGGAGACGATCGTGACGTCCTGAAATTCATCGGAGTGGGCTTGGGGAATCCATATGGCGATTTTTTGTCCGGGTTCTACGTTGCGGACGGTGAAGGCGTAGTGAAAGGTGAAGTGGCGGGATTGCTGCGCGAGGGCGGGCAACGCGCAAATGAGGGCGAACACAAACAGGGCGAGCTTTCGCATGGGTGACTCCTCTTCTTCGGATAGGCGGGTTGCTAGGAAACGACCGGCACGGGGCGTTGGGCGCTACCGTCAGGTGAAGCCGCGAAGAGGAGAGGAGGTCCCCACAGTGCTGAAAATAATACTACGGAGAAGGACGCGCGCCCACCCTGTCCCTGCGAGACAAGGGCGGGGCGGTTAGTCGTCGGCGCGCTGGTGCTGTTTGGGCCACGCGATTTTCTGTTTTAACTTGCGAGCCGCGGAAAGGGGCCAGTTGGGGTTGCGCAAGATTTCGCGGGCGAGGAGAACGACGTCGGCGTTGCCGTTGCGGATGATCTGGTCAGCCTGGGCGGGCGAGGTGATCATACCGACGGAGCCGTTGGGAATCCCGGCATCGCGGCGGATTTTGTCGGCGAAGGGAACCTGGTAGCCGGGGCCGACGGGGATTTTCACGCCGGGGATGAGGCCGCCGGAGGAGGAGTCGATGAGATCGACGCCGAGGGGCTTGACCGATTTCGCGAGATCGACGGACTCTTCGGGTGTCCAGCCATTGGGGTGGTAGTCGGTGGCGGAGATGCGCATCCAGAGCGGGAGGCGCTCGGGCCAGACCTTGCGGACGGACTCGACGACTTCGCGAACGATGCGGGTGCGGTTTTCGAACGTGCCGCCATATTCGTCGTTGCGCTGGTTGCTGAGCGGCGAGAGGAATTCGTGCAACAGATAGCCGTGAGCGCTGTGCAGCTCGATGACTTCGAATCCGGCGGTGAGAGCGCGTTGAGCGGCGGCACCGAAGGCCTGGACGATTTTATGGATGCCCGCTTTGTCGAGGGCCGTCGGAACAACGTAGTTTTCGTTGAAGGCGAGGGCGCTGGGGGCGTAGACGGGACGCCAGCCGCCATCTTTCGGGTCGACGGCATTGCCGCCGTTCCAGGGCTCGGCGGTGCTGGCCTTGCGTCCGGCGTGGGCGAGTTGAGTCCCCGCGTAGGCGTTCTGAGATTTGATGAAACGGACGATGCGCGCGAGAGGCTCGATGTGCTCGTCTTTCCAAATGCCGAGATCGGAGGGGCTGATGCGGCCCTCGGGCAGAACGGCATTGGCTTCGGTGAAGACGAGAGCGGCGCCTCCGACGGCGAAGCGGCCGAGTTGCACGAGGTGCCAATCACTGGCAAAGCCATCCTGGCTGCTGTACTGGCACATGGGGGAGACGACAACACGGTGCTTGAGAGTGAGGTCGCGGGTTTGGAAGGGTTCGAACAAGTGCATGATTTGGGATTGTCCTCGATGGCGTGCTGAGTATCTGATTCGAAATAGCGGGTTTTGGATTCGGAGTCCCCGGATTCTTACGCGAACGGCTTGCGCGAATTGCAGCGGGGCGTAGAATCTGTGCGCTTTCTGGAGAAGGAGAAATGTTATGCGCGAGTTCGTGGCGTCGCGTCGTGAATTTGTGAAGGCTGGGTTGGCCAGTGGTGCGGTCGCAATGGTCGCTCCGAGTTTACTTGCGGTGGGAGAGGACACGAAGCCGGGTGGGGAGCATTGGCTGAATGAGCCGAAACACTGGCGGCGCGAGGGTGGGTCGCTGATTTGTACGGCCGATCCGAAGACGGATTTCTGGCGCAAGACGTTCTATGGATACATCACGGACAACGGACACGCTTATATGCGTACCGTGACTGGCGACTTCACGACGACGGTGAAGTTGAGTGGCGCGTTTCACGATCTCTACGACCAGGCGGGATTCATGGTACGGCTCGATGAGAGCAACTGGATGAAGTGCGGGATCGAGATGGTGGATGGCGTGGCGCATATGAGCGCGGTGTTCACGCGCGATTACTCGGATTGGTCGTCGTTCAGCCTGGGAGAGTACAAGGGGCCGCTGTGGCTGAAGTTGGTGCGGAAGGGCGCGGCACTCGATCTTTTCCACTCGCTGGATGGGAAGACGTTTGTGGAGGACCGCACGGGGTATCTCACGCCGGCACCTGCCGTGGATTTGGGGCTGATGTGCGCGGCGCCGGAGGGCAAGGGGTTCGAGGTTCGATTCGACGATTGGCTGGTGACTCCGGCCTAGTCGATGCGGTCGATCTTCATTATTTTGGTGATCATCTTTTCGTAGGAACGCCAGGGCAGAAGGTTCTTGAGCACGAGTTGGACCTTGGCATCGGTGCCGGCCACGTAGCGCAGGCGGGGATGGGGATCTTCGGCAATGCGCAGGATGAGGCGGGCGACGTCGCGGGCGTCGGCGCGGTGGACGCTCTTCTTGATGTGTTCGGAGAAGCGGCGGCCACGCGCGGCGTTGGGGGAGTTGGGGTCCATGGCGAACTCGCCCAGTTGCGCGTTGCGGTCCCAGATGTCGGTGGCATAGGCGCCGGGTTCGACGAGAACCACCTGGATACCCACGGCTTGCATTTCCAAGCGCAGGGCCTCGCTCCAACCTTCGAGAGCAAACTTGGAGGCGGCGTAGGAGCCGATGACGGGGGCTGCGGCGCGTCCACCTATGGAGGTGACCATGATGATGTGGCCGGAGCGCTGGCGGCGCATGACGGGAAGAACGGTCTTGGTGACGGCGATGTGTCCGAAGAAATTGGTTTCGAACTGCTTGCGCAATTCGTCGAGGGTGATGTCTTCGAGGAAACCAGCCATGGCGAATCCCGCGTTGTTGAGGAGGACGTCGATGTGACCGTAGTCGGCAACGATTTTGTCGATGACGGCGGGGATGGTTGCGGTCTGGGTGATGTCGAGCTGAAGCAGGGTGACGCGGTCCTGAACGTTGCGGGAGGCGAGGGCGTCGTCGAGCTTTTGGCGGCGGTCAAGATTGCGCATGGTGGCGACGACGCGGTATCCGGCGGCTGCCATTTCAACGGTTGTCAATAAACCGAAGCCGCTGGATGCGCCGGTAATCAGTGCAACTTTTTCGCTCATATCCAGACCATGAGAGCATGGGCGGGGCGTTGCGGGAAAGGGCGTAAGACCTGATTTCTTATCACAATGACATGTTTGGAGGCGCTACTCGCTGGTGCGATGTCGCGTTTCGGGGCTGGATATGCGCGTCCCAGCGCACGCGGTTTGCAAAAGGGCAATCCATGGGTGAAACTTAGAGGTTTGGTAATCCTAATAAGAACGGACTAGATACATGAGCGATACGAAGAAGACGGGGGCGGGTGAAATCGAGCCCTCCAAGGGAAAGCTCGGCATCATGATGCCGGGCATGGGCGCCGTGGCGACGACATTCGTTGCGGGCGTGGAAGCGGTTCGCAACGGGATCGCCAAACCGATCGGCTCACTGACGCAGATGGGCACGGTGCGACTCGGGAAGCGGACCGATAATCGGTCGCCCAAGATCAATGAGTTCGTGCCGCTCGCGGGGCTCAACGATTTGGTTTTTACCGGTTGGGACATTTTCGAAGACAACATGTTTGAGGCCGCCACGAAGGCGGGCGTGCTGGAGAAGAGCCTGCTGGAGCAGGTGAAGCCGCTGTTGTCGTCGATCAAGCCGCGCAAGGCGGTGTTCGATAAGAACTATGTGAAGCGGCTCGACGGCCCGAATGTGAAGACGGGCAAGAACAAGATGGAACTGGCGGAACAACTTCGGCAGGATATCCGCGACTTTAAGAAGGAGAGCGGTGCGGACCGGCTGGTGATGATGTGGTGCGGATCGACCGAGACCTTTATCCCGCGTGGACCGACGCATGAGAGCGTAGCGAAGCTCGAGAAGGCGATGCACGACAATGACGAAAGTATTGCGCCTTCCATGTGCTACGCCTACGCCGCGCTGCAGGAGGGAGTGCCGTTTGCGAACGGCGCGCCGAACCTGACGGTGGATATCCCGGCGATGTGGGACCTGTCGAAGAAGAACGATGCGCCGATCGCGGGCAAGGACTTCAAGACCGGACAGACGCTGATGAAGACGATCCTGGCGCCGGGTTTCAAAGCCCGCATGTTGGGAGTGGCGGGCTGGTATTCGACGAACATCCTGGGCAATCGCGATGGCGAAGTGCTGGACGATCCGGGATCGTTCAAGACGAAGGAAGAGTCGAAGTTGTCAGTGCTGGAGCACATCCTTCAGCCGGAGAAGTATCCGGACCTGTACGGCAATATTTTCCACAAGGTCCGCATCAACTATTACCCGCCGCGTGGTGATAACAAAGAGGGTTGGGACAACATCGACATCTTTGGTTGGCTCGGGTATCCGATGCAGATCAAGGTGGATTTCCTATGTCGCGACTCGATTCTTGCGGCACCGATCGTGCTCGATCTTTGTCTGTTCCTTGACCTGGCGAAGCGGAGTCCTCAGCTGCGCGGGTTGGGAATCCAGGAGTGGCTAAGCTTCTACTTGAAGTCGCCGATGACGCCGGATGGACTGTATCCGGAGCACGATTTGTTCATCCAGTCGATGAAGTTGAAGAACACGCTGCGTCACCTGATGGGCGAGGATTTGATCACGCACCTCGGGCTGGAATATTACGACTGATTTGTTCTGAACTTGACTCACCCACGCCGGAGCGAAAACTCCGGCGTTTTTCTTGCGCGTGTTTTTGGTGGGTCGGGTGACACTTCTTCACGACTCCGTCATTGACACTGCTTTCACATCCGAGAACAATGGAAGGAACATACCTTTACTAGAGGTGGAACGCATGTTGCTGGAAGATCCAGGCACAAGTCCGAATCCTGCCCCGTCGGAAGGCCCGCACGGGATGAATCCGGTGGTACGAAATGTTCTGTTGGGCGTGGCGGCGGTTTACGTCATCGTTTCCCTGTATCTGTTGCTCGATCTGCGGGGGCGGCTGGAGAAGGCTGAGGCCCGGATTACCGTGGATGAGACATCGCAACGAGAGACTTCGGACGCGCTGAAGAGCACGCGGGCGAATTTGAAGGATTCGATCCAGGCGCTGGGCACGAAGGTGGGAATGACTTCGGATGAACTGGCGCGAAAGACGGAGCAGCTCGGCAGGGCGCAGGCGGCAGCGTCGGCGAAGCTGACCCAGGAACAGCAGGCGCAAGGGCAGCAGATTTCCAAGGTGTCGGGCGACGTGAGCAGCGTGAAGACCGAGGTTGCGGGGGCAAAGACTGATATTGCCGCCACGCAGACCGACTTGGCCGAGACGAAGAAGAAGCTGGATTCCACGATCGGCGACTTGAACGTGCAGAGCGGGTTGATCGCGCACACACGGGACGACCTGGAGTTTCTGAAGCATAAGGGCGACCGGAATATTTACGAGTTCACGCTGAGCAAGAACCACCGTGAGCCGGTGTCGACCGTCAGCCTGGAACTGAAGAAGGCCGACCGCAAGAAGGGCAAGTTCACGATGAACGTGATTGCGGACGACCGAACCATCGAGAAAAAGGATCGCTCCATGTTCGAGCCCATGCAGTTCTATAGTGGCCGCGACCGCCTGTTGTACGAGGTGGTGGTGATGAGCGTGGACAAGGACAAGATCAGCGGATACCTGAGCGCACCGAAGGGGGCGCCCACGCCGATTTCGAAGTAATCCAGACCGTCACTAAAAGGCCTGCCATGCGCAGGCCTTTTTTATTGCAATCGCGGTTTGGGTTCGCGATGATCAGTCACTTTCAAGAGGAAACGAATGCTGACTAGTCCCCATACTCTGCTGGAAATCCTGCTGCGAACTTTGACGGTTTACTTTGTCGTGCTGATTGGAGTGCGACTCACTGGGAAGAGGGAAGTCGGGATGATGACGCCCTTCGACCTGACGTTGCTGCTGTTGTTGAGTAACTCCGTGCAGAATGCGATGACGGGGCCCGACAACTCGCTGGTCGGTGGGATTGTGGCGGCGGTCACGCTGCTGGTTTTGAACTACGCGATTGCCGAAGGGGCGGGGATGAACCGCAAGTTTCGGAGGTTTGTGCAAGGGGAACCGACGATGCTGATACACGATGGGCAGACGATTCCCTCACACATGGCCAAGGAACACGTGAGCTACGATGAACTGTTGCGGGCGCTGCGGGAGCATGGAGTGTCGTGTGTTGAGGATGTATCGATCGGGGTGCTCGAGGTGGATGGCTCGATCAGTGTCTTGAGATATGAAGATGTGAAACCGGGGCACGCGGCGCACGCGCGGCGCAAGATTTTCAAGAAGCCGGAATAAAAAAGCCGGACCTGGCGATCCGGCGTGGATGCGGATGGCAGCTATTTTCCGACGATATTGATCGCTGCCTGATCGTAGGGAATGATGGTGACGGTAACGTTGGTGCGCTTCTCGAAATCCGCAAAGGTCACCGGGAAGTTCACCAGGACGGTGCCCTTGGTGCTGGCGCCGGGAGCGATCCTGGTTTCGACCTTCAGAGGCTCGCGGACAACCTGTTTCAGGTCCGGGTAGGCGGCGAGATAGCGGTCGTAGTCGACGGCGCTGGCGGCGTCGTCGGCGAAGGTGCCGCCCGGGGTCGTGATCTCGGCTTTGATGTCCTTGATATTGAGCGTCTTGTCGCTGGCATTCCAGACGACCACGTTGATTGCAACGAAGCTCGTGTTGTGAGTGTTCTGCTCGACGGCGAAGACGTTTTCGATGCTGCCGTTGCCGACGGGCTTCGCGCGAAAGACGTAGGCGATGGCGCCAACGATAATCGCAACGACCACGAGCGCAATGAGCACGGGCGCGATCGGTGGCAGACTGTGCTTGGCATCGTCGAGTTCCTCGGTCATGGGGACGTGTCCGGCATCGTACTCGGGTTCCGGGGCTCTGCCGGTGGCATTCGAGTCAGGCATGGGAGATCCTTTCACTCCGAAGTTCGGCAAAGCATACTGCCGAATCTGGGAGCGCGCACAAGATTTTGTTGGGCGGGTGCTTGGAAAGGGAAGAGCGGCTAACGTGCGCCTTTGGGGCGTTCGTAGGCGGCAATGCGCTCGAAAATCTCTTTATTGATGATTTCTAGATCCCCACGACTTGCTTGAAACAGGTACTCGAATATCCTCAAGTCTGGACAGAACGTTGGAAAGGGCTGCTGTTCCTCGCCTTCGTAGCGGACGAAAAATCCGGGATCCTCGGTATAGGTCACCAGGAGCAGCGTTGATGGTGACCATTCGGCAACGACGCCGGGCGGCAACTCAGGTTGCTCACCGAGTTTTAACCGGTGCCATGCTTCAGTTAGGTCTGTCTTATAAGTCTCTTTGGTGAAACCCCGGAGGGATGGTCTGCTGGCATTCAACAGCCTAGCGACTGGAACAGGCTTGCGCGCATGGTATTCACGTAGCAATTGGAAACAACGCTCCAAAGCTTTTTCCTCGTCGGAGGTGTTCGCGAGGATCATGTTGCACCATCCTGAAGTCGATTCCTCGAAATGTTCGCGATACGCCACCCAATCGTGGAACTCACGCGGAATTGATTTTCTCAAGTCTGAATCGATGGAATACACGTGCAGCGCTGTCCCGTAGCCATCGAGGAAGGCGTAAAACCGTGTTAGAGACTTCTGTCCAAGGAACATCGCGGGCCGCGCTTCGATTTCTTCCAGCAGGTTCGCAAACTGCTTTCTGTCCTTTTGTTCCGTCACGCTGCGGCCCAGTCCTTCTTCATCGCCTTCTTGAATTTCTCCGGTGGCAACGTGTTCAGGACGTTTGCCGGGGTGAGCCAGGCGCGGCGGGCTTGGAGGACGCCGTACTTGATCATATCCATGTGGGTGGTGTGGTGGGCGTCGGTGTTGATGACGATGGGAATGCCGCGTTCGCGGGCCATGCGGAGGTGGACGTCACTGAGGTCGAGGCGATCGGGATAGGAGTTCAGCTCCATGGCGACTTTATGCTGGGCGGCGGCCTTCATGACGGCGTCCATGTCGAGGGCGAAGGCGTCGCGACGGAGGAGGAGGCGTCCGGTGGGATGGCCCAGGAGGGAGACGTGCGGGCTGGAGATGGCTTTGACGACGCGGTCGGTCATCTGCGCGCGCTCCTGGGCGAAGTGGGAGTGGACGCTGGCGATGACGATGTCCATTTGAGCGAGGACGTCGTCGGAGAGATCGAGTGCGCCGTCGGCGAGGATGTCGACCTCGATGCCGGCGAGGATGGTAATGCCGTCGATCTTTTGGTTGGCGGCGCGGATCCGCTTGATGTGGACCTCGGCGCGGAGGTCGTCGAGACCATTGGCCATGGCGAGGTTCTTGGAGTGGTCGGTGATGGCCATGTACTGGTAGCCGCGAGCCTTGGCGGCTTCCGCCATCTCTTCTATCGTGTTGCGACCATCGGTTTCCACGGTGTGCATGTGGACATCGCCACGCAGATCTTTTTGTTCCAGAAGGCGCGGGAGTTGGTGCTTGGCGGCGAGTTCGATTTCGCCGCAGTTTTCGCGCATCTCGGGGGGAATGCAGTCGAGGCCGAGCTTGTTGTAGATGTCGTCTTCGGTGTGGCTGGCGACGATGGAATTGTCGTCGAGCTTGGCGAGGCCGTATTCGTTGAGGGTGAAGCCCATCTTGAGCGCGCGCTGCCGGAGGGTGACGTTGTGGTTCCTCGATCCGGTGAAGTATTGCATGGCGGCGCCGAAGGACTCGGGCGGGAGGATGCGGACGTCGACCTGCATGCCGGAGCGGAGTTTGAAGCTGACCTTGTTCTCGCCCTTGACGAGGACTTCGAGGATGCCGGGAAACTTGACGATCTGGTCGATGACGGCGTCGCGCTGAGCCTCACTTTTGGCACAAGGGCCGGTGACGAGGATGTCGAGGTCGCCGACGGTTTCACGTCCGCGCCGGAGGGAGCCGGCGGGAGTGATTTTTTCGATGCCGGGCAATTCGCGGAGATGGGCGGTGAGACGCTCGGCGGTCTCGACGGCGGTATCGAGCATGAAGCGGCCGGAGATGCTGCGGTAGGTCTCGATGTTCTTGAGGATTTTCTGCTCGCTCTTTTCGCTCATGCGGGGCAGGGTGCGGAGCTTGCCTTCCTGGGCGAGCTTTTCGACGCCGGCGAGATCGCTGACCTGGAAGGCGCTCCAGATGAGGGCGATGGTTTTCGGTCCGAGGCCTTGAATCTTGAGGAGCTCAAGCATCGAGGGACGATACTTTTCGAGGAGTTCGGCGTGGATCTTAAGTTTGCCTTCGCTGAAGATTTCCTTCAGGTTGAAGACCATGCCTTTGCCGATGCCGGGGATAGCAAGGAGGGCTTTGTCGTCGTGGATGATGTCGGCGATCTGGGTGGGAAAGCCTTCGATGGCCTCGGCGGCGCGGCGGTAGGAGCGGATGCGGAAGCTGTCGTCGGCCTGGACCTCCATGAGGTCGGCGGTTTCGTAGAGGATGGTGGCGAGCTGTTTGTTATCCACGAGGACATTCTAGCGAAAAGCGGCTGACCACAGAGGGCGCGGAGGACTCGGAGGGTGGGATGGCGGCCGGAGTGCGAGCGGTATCGCGGACTGTGCTTATGGCGGGATTTCTGGCGTTCTTGGATATATCTTGCTGCGCCTGCAAATCTCGCGTACGGTTCTCGCCTTACCTTAGTGACGGGACAATCTGGATACTCTGCGGCTCGGTGGCACGCGCATGGACCGGCACCCGCCAGGAGAGTTCCGATGAAGAAGTGTCTCGCCCGCCTTAGCCTAACGATGCTGATTGCGGTTTTCGGTGTCGGCCAACAGGCGCCTACAACGTCGTCAACCATTGCGCCGACTGTGGTTCCGAGGTTGATCCGGTTCAGCGGGCAAGTGAAGGACGCGAGCGGAACTGTCGGCATGACCTTCACCTTGCACAAATCGCAGCAAGACCAGGCGGCATTGTGGATCGAAACGCAGAGCGTGAAGCTCGATGCCGCCGGCAGGTACAGCGTATTGCTGGGGGCGACAAAGGCGGAGGGGATCCCGACCGAACTGTTTAGCAGCGGCGAGGCGCAGTGGCTGGGTGTTCGCGTCGGGGGGCAGACGGAACAGCCGCGGGTGTTGCTGGTCAGCGTGCCTTACGCGTTGAAGGCCGCCGAAGCGGAGACGCTGGCGGGACATGTGGCGACGGAGTTCGTTACGTCTGACAAATTGAATAGCGCGGTGCAGCAGCAGGTTCAGCAGGCGCATTTCAATACGGCGCTGACGAAGAAGAACGCTGTGAATGGCGTGTTGAGCAGCACGGCGACGAACTTTACGGACAGTACGACAAATCAAGTTGTGGGTGTGACGCAGAACGGGGCGGGCAAGGCGATTGTCGCGACGGCGAAGAGCAACACAGCGGTTTATGGAAATTCCACAGCGACAACGGGGTCGGCAGTGGGAGTCTATGGGCAGTCTGCAAGTTCGGGTGGTGTTGGACTTTATGGACTAGCGAGTTCGACAACAGGGAATCCGGTGGCGCTATTTGGATCGACACCGGCTACGTCGGGCATCGCGATTGCGGCCGATGAGACTGCGGTCACGGGGACGACGACGGGGTTGCAGACGACTGTGTATAGTCCGGCGGGAGTGGCAGCGATCGTCCAGAACAAGGGCGGCGGGAAGATATTCAGCGGGCGGTCGGGGGCGAGCAACGTCGAGAAGTTTTCGGTGGACGGTTTGGGAAACGTGACCAGCAGCGGACATTACCTGGGGGATGGCTCGACGTTACAGAATGTGGTGCACTTGAATCCGGGACCTTCAGGGCAGGCAATCAATACAGCGAGCACGACGGGCCTCGAGACGACGATGGGTCTTTTGTCATCGTTCTCCAACGGGGGAAACCCATACACGGGATACTTCGCGGTGCAGCAGGACGGGGGGATACTGGCGCAGGGAAACTTCGGCGCCAGCACGATTCCGTACACCGGGCAGGGAACCTTGATGGAGTGGTATCCGGGAAAGGCGACGTTCATGGCCGGTTCCGTTGATGGTTTCCAGTGGTTAGATGGGAACGTCGGGCATTACGACGCGATTTTCGGGCAGGACAATACAGTGAGCGCCGATTATGCGGTTTCATTTGGTCAAGGCAATGTGGTGAGCGGAGACGCTTCCATCGTAAGCGGCTACGGCAACGCGGTTGCGAGCGCAGTATCGGTCGTGAATGGGAACGCGAATACGGTTTCTGGAGGCGATAACCTCGTCGTAGGCCAAGGCGCGACGGTGAACGGGGCGGATAATGCCGTTTTCGGAGTCGGCCAGTATGCTATCGGCAACGATATTCTGGTGTCCGGTGGAAACAATGTCGCGATGGGCAATGAGTCGGTGGCGATTGGCGGCACGGCAGGCGCCTGCAACGGATTTGATTTCGCCCTTGGGTACTACGTGACCACCGATCCCGCGATGCAGAACACGACTGGATTCGCGGTGCCACCTTGTTCCGAAGTGACGACGCCGGTGGGCCACACCGGATCGTTCATCTGGGGCGATCTCAGTCCGTCGGCAGCATGGACATCGAGCCAGCACGACAATGAATTTCGGGTACGCGCGCAAGGTGGGATCGCGCTGCGCACCTCGGCAAACGCCAACAGCAACCTTGGTGTGAGCGGCGCAACGGGATGCGATTTGCCCGGAGGTTCGGGGACGTGGAGCTGTTCGTCGTCGCGAACGATCAAGGAAAATTTCATGATGCTCAACGGCAAAGATGTTCTCGCTCGACTGCGCGCGATGCCGGTGACGACCTGGAATTACATTGCCGAAGGTAAGGACGCGCGACACCTGGGACCGGTGGCGGAGGACTTCTATACGGCATTCGGACTGGGTAGCAGCAATACGATGGTGGGCGTGAATGATCTGGCGGGCGTGGGACTGGCGGCAGCGAAGGCGCTGGATGAGCGGACGCAGGCACTGGACGCTCAGACGCAGGCGTTGAAGCAACAGAATGCGCTCTTGAAGAAACAAGTGTCGGCGTTAACGGCGCGGCTGGGGCGGCTGGAGAAGGCGAACGCGGCTTCGAGCGCGAAGTAGGATACGCGAGCAGAGCACGAACGGGCCCGCTGACTTAGAGTCGGCGGGCCGTTTTTATTTCTTCACGATCTTGATGGAATTCAGAACCGCGAAACCAGTTTGGAGTTCTGGGGAGCGCGATTTTTCAGTGCTGTTTAGAGTAGCGAGGAGCAGGGTGTTGCCGTCGGTGAGGAACTCGCATTGCCAGTTAGCGCCTTCGGCGTCTTTGAAGCGGGCGATGGTACGCGGCTTGGTGCTGAGGGTGACGGTTTTGCGGCCGACGGCGGGAGTGGTGCCGAGGAAGCGCTGCATGTAGTCGCGGGAGTCGAGGGAAGTGACTTTGCCGGTGCGCTGGAAGGCGCTGACGACGATGGAAGTGGCGGTGGTGGGCGAGTCGAGCTCGAGGTCGTCGTTGGTCTGGCGGAAGAACCAGAATGGGGGGACGGCGATGGCGACGTTGCCCTTGGGGGTGATGTAGGTGCCTCCGTGAGAGTGGTTGGCATTGGCGCGTGCGGCGCGCTTGGCGGTGGTTTTGGCGGGTGATTTTTTAACGGATTTCTTCTTGGTGGGCATGATTAAAGATTCTTTCGAGTATGAGTACGCGAGGGTGCCGTCCCCTGAAGGGGACTCGATTGGGTTGTTGTGTGGTCCCCGGCACTCACGTGCCGGGCTATTCCATGACGTCCGCTGCGCGGGTTCGGGTCGCGGTGCGATGGAAAGGGCGTGGTGTGCGGGAGGATGGGCATGTTAAGTGTGGAGCAAACTTCGGAGGGTTGCGGTTAGTTGTTGTGAGTCCGTGATGGGTGGTTGGCAGGTGAAGTTGCTGCAGACGATCGCCATCGAGTGACCAGCTTTCACGGACACGTTGGGGATGGTTTCGGCCAACGCGGGTGGAAGCAGGTGCGCGTCGGCTTGCGGGAGGCGGATGACTGAGAGATTCTCGGCGTGCGTGGCAAAGGCGGCGCGCTCTAGTTCGGCGGCTGCGGCGTCGGTGCCCACGATGACAACCTGAGTGTGCGGACGCGAGAGCCAGATGGCGGCGCGGCCGTAGGTCCCGGCGTAGATGCCGAATTGTTCGACGGCGCCGGCGAAGACTTCGAGGGTGTCTTCGGCCTTGTCGTGATACTTGGCGTCGTTGGTGTAGGCGTGGAGACGCGACATGAGGATGGACGCGGCCGGATTTCCGGCGGGGGTTGGGGAATCCTGGAAGGCCTTGCGGCGAACGACCAGCGCGCCGAGGGCGACTTGCTCGGTGGTGGGTTCCGCGTCGAAGAAACCACCGGAGGTGGCGTCGCCAAATTTGGTGATTGCGGCATCGCCGATTTCGCGGGCGCAGCGGAAGTAGCTGAGGTCGCCGGTGGCCTCGTAGGCGTCGAGACAAGCGAGCGCGGTGAAGACGTAGTCGTCGAGCAGGCCCTTGTTGGCGGCGAGGTGGGCGTTGGGATCGGAATACGCGATTACGTGCGGCAACTGATGCGCGTCGGTCCAGTGTTGGAGGACGCGGTCGAGGGAGCGGAGCGCGAAGTGGTGGGCGTCTTTGAGGGCGAGGGCGCGTCCGGCGACGAGGTAGGCCGAGACGAACATGGCGTTCCAGTTCACGTAAATCGTCTTGTCGATATACGGAGTGGGGCGGAGGAGGCGGGCGGCTAGCATCTTCTGCTTGGCGGAGGCGAGGAGCTTGCGGATTTCGTCGGGTCGGATGGAGAGCTGCATCGAAATTTCTTCGACGTCGGCGCGGATCCATAGGACATTCTTCTCGTGGTTGTGGTGCATCTCGCCGACTTCGTGAATGTCGTAGTGCAACTGGGCGACGGCGAATTCCTGGGGAGTGAGGACGGCTCTGGCTTCGTTGACGGTCCAGGTGAAGTAGTCGCCATCGTCTTCGAGATTGATGTCGGCATCCTGCGAGGCGTAGAAACCGCCGTGTTCGCGATCGCTGAGGACGGCGTCGACCCAGCGGATGATGTCCCGGGCAACGTCGGCAAATCCGGCGTCGGGGAAGAGTTGCGCGGCGTGGACGTAGTTGCGCAGGAGCTCCGAGTTGTCGTAAGACATTTTCTCGAAGTGCGGGACTATCCAGTATTCGTCGACCGAGTAGCGATGGAAGCCGCCGGCGATCTGGTCGTAGACGCCACCGCGCGACATCTTTATGAGCGTAGTGCGGGCGACGTTGGCAGCACCGTCTTCGCCGCTGCGGGCGTACCAGTCGAGGAGAACCTCGATGATGGAGGCGTGGGGGAATTTCGGGGCGGAGCCGAAGCCGCCGTTCTTGGCGTCGAACGAATTGAGGGCAGCCTGCACCATGAGGGTGATGACGCGGGGATTGAAATCGGCGTTGTGTCCGGCGAGGCCTTCGGCGTGAGTGAGGGCGGTCATGAGGCCATCGGCTTCGCGGAGGACGTCGTCGCGGCGCTCCTTGTAAGCGTCGGCGATGGCTAGGAGGATTTTCTTGAAACTGGGGCGGCCGTGGGCGTCGGAGGGAGGGAAGTAGGTGCCGCCGTAAAAGGGCTTGCCTTCGCCGGTGAGGAAGGCCGTGAGGGGCCATCCACCCTGGCCGGTGATGGCGGCGACGGCGGTCTGGTAGCGGGAGTCGACGTCGGGGCGTTCGTCGCGGTCGACCTTTACGGCGATAAATTCACGGTTAAGAATCTCTGCAACTGTGGGGTCGTCGTAGGATTCGCGGTCCATGACGTGACACCAGTGGCACCAGACGGCGCCGATGTCGAGGAGGATGGGCTTGTTCTCGGCCTGCGCGGCGGCGAAGGCTTCCGGCCCCCACTGGTGCCAGTGGATGGGCTGGTGCATCGCGGAGCGGAGATAGGAGGAGGAAGCGCTGCTCAGAGCGTTCGAACGCGAGGACATGACCTTCTAGGATAGCAGCGATTGCGGGCGGCGGGTTTCGATTGGCTGAGAACAGGGATGAAGGTGCTGACAGAAAATTGAGAATCGGACAGACTAGAGGGATGGAGATTCGTGCTTTAACGCCGGAGGATGCGGCGGCTTACTGGGAGGTGCGGTTGGAAGCGCTGGAGGTGGAGTCGTCGGCGTTTGGGATGGCGCCGGAGGAGTTTCGCGCGACGACCGTGGCGGAGATGGCGCAGCGGTTGCGAGAGATGCCGGCAGAGAGTTTTTATCTGGGGGCGTTTGACGGCGAGATGCTGGTGGGGATCGCGACATTTATTCGCGGGACGCGGGTGAAAGAGAAGCATAAGGGGCACGTGTATGGCGTGTATCTGCGGGCGTCTCATCGCGGTAAGGGCATGGGACGCGAAATGCTGGGAGTGCTACTGAATCGAGCAAAGCGGGGCGCAGGACTCGAGCAAGTTTTGTTAGCGGTGGCGACTACACGAGAGCCGGCAGGGAAGTTGTATCGCAGCTTGGGGTTCGAGGTTTATGGGACGGAGCCGCGGGCGCTGAAGGATGGCGATGAGTATATCGATGAACACCTGATGATTTTGAAGGTTCGGTGAAGGCCGGAGCGATGGAACGTTGGGTGGCATCTAACGTTTAAGATGGCAGAGATGGCGCCAGAGTCCCCTTCAGACAATTCAATCGAAGAAAGCGGATCGTCCAGGTTTCTGGACCGGCTTCCGGCGCTGAAGAGCCGGAACTTCCGCCTGTTTTTTGCGGGGCAACTGATATCGCTGATCGGCACGTGGATGGACAACGTGGCCGAGGCGTGGCTGGTTTATCGACTGACGGGATCGTCATTGAAGCTGGGGACGATTGGGTTCTGTGGCCAGATTCCGGTGTTCCTGTTCGCGCCGCTGGGCGGGATTGTCGCAGACCGATATGACCGTCACAAGATCATCATCACTACGCAGGCGCTTTCGATGGTGGTGGCCGGCGTTCTTGCGATTCTCACGCTCACGCACCGGGTGCAGGTGTGGCATGTCTTTTTGCTGGCGGCGATTGGGGGCGTGATCAATGCGTTCGATATTCCTGCGCGGCAGGCCTTTCTCTCCGACATGGTGGGCAAGAAAAACCTGATGAATGCGATTGCGCTGAATTCGTCGATGTTTAACGGGGCGCGCATTGTAGGGCCGGCGGTGGCGGGAATCCTGGTGGCGAGCATCGGCGAGGGGTGGTGCTTTGGCGCGAATTCGATCAGCTACATCGCGGTGATCACCGGGTTGTTGATGATGAAGCTCACGTACATTCCGCGCGCGGGGGCGAGAGATAAGTCGCCCGTGCAGGACATTGTCGAGGGCTTCCGGTTTGTGAAGGACGCGAAGCCGATCCGCACGCTGCTGCTGCTGCTCGGGTTGGTGAGCTTGGTGGGGATGCCGTATTCAGTGCTGATGCCGATCTTCGCGCACAAGGTGCTGGGTGGCGGGGCGAAGGAACTGGGCATCCTGATGGGAGCGACGGGCGTGGGTGCATTGGCGGGCGCGCTGACCTTGGCGCTGAAGAACGGGTTGAAGGGGATCAGCAAGATCATCTCGTATTGCGCGCTGGGATTTGGCACGAGCCTGATTGTGTTTTCGTTCTCGCGGAGTTTCTGGCTGTCCGCGCTGTTTCTGGTGCCGGTGGGATTCTGCATGATGGTGCAGATGGCGAGTTCGAATACGCTGCTGCAATCGATGTCGCCGGACAGGCTGCGGGGGCGGGTGCTGGCGGTGTACTCGATGATGTTTATGGGGATGGCGCCGTTTGGGGCACTGTTCGCGGGAGCAATCGCCGAGAGAGTGGGCGCGCCGATGACGGTGGCGATCGGCGGAGTGGCTTGTATTTTCGGCGGGATCTGGTTTGCGCGGAATCTGCCGGAGTTTCGGCAGGCGGCGCGGAAGATGGTGCTGGCGCAGCAGATGGTGGGCGGGGAACCGGCGGCGGAGATTACGACTGGGTCGCTGCTGCCGGAGGGCGATGAGGCGTTGACCACGGAAACGCCGACGTCGTAGGAAGCGGGTGTACTCCGAAAAGTGCCATGTTTCAGGAATTCTGGCTGAAGTATTCTTGAAGTGGCAGAGTTGGAGGCGTTTTCATGTTTGGTGAGCTTGGAGTTCCAGAGGTACTTTTCATTCTTGGCATTGCACTTTTGATTTTTGGGCCGCGGAAATTGGGCGATCTGGGCAAGGGATTGGGCGAAGGGATTCGCGGGTTTAAGTCGGCACTGAAGGACCCTGCGCCGTCGGCGAAGAAGGAAGAGACGAAGGAAATTACCGCGTAAGCTGCGGGCGAGATCATTTGCCACGGCCGGAGCTCTTACGGGTTCCGGCCTTTGCTTTTGCCGCGAGTACCGGGGTATTAGTCCCACGCGGGTAGCCAGAAGCAGCTACTAACCATTACCATGGGTCACTCTTCATATCGAACGGGTGACGCTCCGCATGAATTTCAGTTCGTTACGTAGCAGCCGAAAGCTGCTTTCCCTCCTCGTGATGTTGTTTGTGTTTTCCTTCGCAGTTCAAGCCCAGCAGTACTCCGAGTCGACATTTTCGGCGATGAAGTGGCGACAGATTGGGCCATTTCGCGGCGGACGTGTGCTGGCCGTGACGGGCGTGCCGGGCGATCCGGCGACGTTTTACTTTGGCGCGGTGGCGGGCGGCGTTTGGAAGACGACTGACGCGGGCGGGACGTGGAAGCCGATCTCCGATAAAGAGGGGATTACTTCGGTTGGCGCGATCGCAGTTTCTGAGAGCGACCACAACGTGATCTACGTGGGCACGGGCGAGGCTTGCATCCGCGGGAACATTACGTACGGGAACGGCGTTTACAAGTCGGTGGATGGCGGGCAGAGCTGGCAGCACCTGGGGTTGGCGGACACGCGGCAGATCGGGCGGCTGATTGTCGATCCGAAAAATCCGAATCGCGCGTTTGTGGCGGCGCTGGGACATGCGTTTGGTCCGAATGCGGAGCGCGGAGTTTTCCGGACGCTGGATGGCGGGAAGACCTGGGAGAAAGTTCTTTATAAGGATGACCACACGGGGGCGATCGATATCCAGTTCGAGCCGGGGAACCCGAACACGATTTATGCGGCGATGTGGCAGGTGGTGCGGCAGCCGTGGAACATGAGCAGCGGCGGCCCGGGCAGCGGACTTTATAAATCGGTGGACGGCGGCACAACGTGGACACGACTGGAAGGGCACGGATTGCCCGACGGAATCCTGGGGCGAATTGGGATTGCGGTGGCGGCGAATTCGGCGCGAGTGTATGCGCTGATCGAAGCGAAGCAGGGCGGAATTTTCCGGTCGGAAGATTACGGCGCTACGTGGACGAAGATCAATGAGGACGAGCGCTTCACGCAGCGCGCTTGGTACTTCACGCACATCTTTGCCGATCCGAAGAACATTGACACCGTGTATGTGCTGAATACGGGCGCGTTTCGCTCGGGGGACGGAGCAAAGTCGTTTGAGCTGCTGCCGGCGCCGCATGGCGATCATCACGGATTGTGGATCGATCCGGTGGACACGAACCGGATTATCAATAGCAATGACGGGGGTGCGACCATTACGCTCGATGGCGGGAAGACGTGGTCGACGCAAGGGAACCAGCCGACGGCGCAGTTCTACCACATTGCGGCGGACAACCGGTATCCGTACTGGATTTACGGCGCACAGCAGGACAACTCGACCGTGGGCATTGCGACCATGGATGAGGAAGAGGGCGTGATCGGGCGGTGGGACTGGTATGCCGTGGGAGGCGGAGAGAGCGGGTATATTGCGCCGGACCCGCGGGATGCGGAGATTGTTTATGCGGGCGATGGTGGCGGGATCGTGACGCGATACGACCACAAGCACCAGACGATCCAGGACATTTCACCGATTCCGCTGGATACGTCGGGGCAGGGCGCGGCGACGCAGAAGGTGCGGTTCCAATGGACGGAGCCGATCATCATATCGCCGAACGATCCGAATACGATTTACACGGCGGGCGACCGGATCTACAAGACGACGGACCAAGGACGGAGTTGGAAGGAGATTAGCCCCGACCTGACGAGGAATGATAAGTCGAAGCAGCAGCCGTCGGGTGGGCCGATCACGCTCGACATTACGACCGTGGAGTACTACGACACAGTGTTCACGCTGGCGGAGTCTCCGAAGCAGAAAGATTTGTTGTGGGCGGGGACGGACGATGGGCTGATGAAGCTGTCGCGCGATGGCGGCGGGAACTGGGAGAACGTGACACCGAAGGCGATGCCCGAGTGGAGCACCATCGACATGGTGGAGGCTTCGCCATTCGATGCGGGGACGGCTTACATCGCGGTGGATCGACATAAGCTCGACGACATCAAGCCTTACGCTTACAAAACGCATGATTTTGGAAAGACGTGGACGGCGATCACGGCGGGGATTCCGGACGGCGCTTACATCCATGCCGTGCGAGAAGACACAGTGCGGAAGGGACTGCTGTTCGCAGGAACCGAGAAGGGCGTTTATGTGTCGTTTGACGATGGAGCGAACTGGCAGAAGCTGCAACTGAATTTGCCGGTGTCGCCGATACACGATTTGATCGTGCATGCGAACGACCTGGCGGTGGCGACTCATGGGCGGGCGTTCTGGGTGCTGGATGACATCACGCCGCTGCGGGAATTGGGAGCCGGGAATGCGGAGGCGGTGCTGTATCGTCCGCGGGCGGGAGTACGGGTGCATTATCCGGATGGAGTGGATAAGCGGCGTCCGGTGGGGGAGAATCCGCCGAACGGATCAACCTTCTACTATTACTTGAAGGATGCGCCGAAAGACGAGGCTACGCTGGAGATTCTGGACTCCCAAGGAAAGCCGGTAAAGAAGTTCTCGAACAAGGAAAAGAAGGAAGATGGGCAGCCGCAGGAGTGGCCGGACCTGGAACCGCCGCCGAATATTATCCCGGCGAAGGCGGGGCTGAACCGCTTTGCATGGAACCTGCGGTATGAGGATCCGGTGCAATCTCCGGGGGCGTTTTATGAGGGGCTGCCGCCGCAAGGGCCGGTGGCCGCGCCGGGGAATTACACCGTTCGGTTGACGGTGGATGGGAAGCATTTCGATCAGCCATTTGAGTTGAAGGCGGACCCAAGGCAGTCGGCGGAGCAGGTGCAGCAGGTGGAGCAACAGGTTGCATTCGAGCAGCAGGTGCGGGCGGAGATCACCAAACTGCATACGGCGGTGAACCAGATTCGCGATCTGCGAGCGAAGCTGGAGACCTTGAAGAAGTGGGTGGGCACCGACGCGAAGGGGAAGCCGGTGGTGGATGCGGCAGATGCGTTGGACAAGAAGATGACAGCGGTCGAGGAGCAGTTGATCCAGGTGAAGTTGAAGAGTTCGGAGGGGAACTTGCGGTATCCGAACATGCTCAATGAGGAGTGGGCGACGTTGGCTGCATTGGTGGATATTGCGGATGCGGCGCCGACACAGCAGGAGCAGGACGTCTTTAAGAACCTGACGCAACAGACGGATGAGAACGTGGCGAAGTGGGAACAGATTCGAACGACGGACGTGCCGGCGCTGAATGAGCTGATGCATTCGTCGGGGGCACCTTCGTTGGCGGCGGAGTAGGTGTAATGGGTTACACATCCTGATGTGTGATAAAATACACATCAGGAGTTTCCCCATGGCGACCAATCTTGCTATTGATGATCGACTCATCGAAGAAGCGCGCAAAGTCGGTGGTCACGCCACCAAGAAGGCGGCCGTTACGGCGGCATTGGACGAGTACATCCGGCGCCGCAAGCAGCTTGAGATTCTCAAGCACTTCGGGACCGTGGAATACGACGAGAAGTACGATTACAAAACGCATCGCCGCCGTGATCGGAGTGGGGAAGACCTGTGAAGGTTCTCCCCGATACGTCAGTCTGGTCGATCGCGCTTCGTCGAACGAAATCGGCGGTTCTAAGTTTGGAGCAACGGAAATTGGTCTCGTCGCTCGAAGCTGCGATTCAGGATGGGCGAGTTGTAATGATCGGCCCGATTCGGCAAGAGTTGCTCACGGGGATCAAAGAAAAAGCGCGCTTCGAGAAGATCAGAGCTGCCGTTGAACCATTTCCGGATGAGCCTCTCAATGCTGTGGATTACGAGGAGGCTGCGCGATTGAGCAACGTTTGCTTGTCCCGCGGCATTGGCTTCGGCACAGTAGATATTCTCATCTGTGCGGTTGCGGCCTTGCGCGGTTGGCAAGTCTTCACCGCTGACTCTGGACTGCTACGCTGTCTTGAGATTGCAAGAGCGGTGGTAGCGGGCGGCAGGACAATCTAGGACTTCTACAGTTCTTCTTTAAGTTTCCGGGACATCATGCGCACGGCGCGATCATCGCGGCGGTACCACATCCATTGGCCGCGGCGGGCGGTGGTGACGAGGCCGGCAGCGGAGAGGATCTTCATGTGGTGCGAGATGGTGGGCTGCGAGAGTTTGATTTTGGCTTCGATGTCGCGGGCGCAGAGACCGGTGGATTCCCCGATAGAGCATTGGCCTTTTTGTTCCAACATACGCAGGATGCGGCGGCGGGTTGGGTCGGCGACGGCGCGGAGTTGATCGGTGAGATGGCCGTTTCCGTTCTTAGTATTCATGTCCATCAATATAGCCACGGTCGTCGTGGACGGAGCATGAGAAAAGCGCGCTGCAGCGCGCCTTTCCCGAAACAGAATTCAGTTATTTTTTGAGAATGGGATTGTAGCCGTCGGTTACCAGGCGGGTGCGCGTGGTTTCGGCGTCAGCGATGTCGGCGAAGGGGCCGACCTGCACGTGGTAGAGCTTGTCGTTCGGCGGGTTGGTCGCGATCACGACGATGTAGCTTTTCTTGCGCAGGGCGTCGGCAAGGGACTGAGCGTCTTCCTGCTTGCTAACGGCGGCGACTTGGACGACGTAGCCGGTGCCGGGGCGGGCGATCTCGGGAGCGGGGGATGTGGGCTTCGGAACCATGGGATCGGCGGCGCGAGTGGGGGTAGGTTCTGGTTCGGGGGCAGAGAGCTTGGAGTCGGGCTCTTTCTGTTCGACGGCCTTGTAGAAGGTCATGTCGGGCTGCTTGTCGGCGGGACGCGCGGTGCTGACGGGCTTGAGTGCGGGAGTATCGGTTTGCGAGGCGTCGACGGTCGATGCGCTGGCGGTCTTTACGGAGCTTTTACCGAGGGAGTAGCCGACGCCGAGGAAGACTGCGCAGAGGGCGGCGAGCACGAAGAAGATGCCGAGTAACTTGCCCATGCCGAGAGTGATTTCTGTGTCCTGGGATGCCATGATTCTCCTACTATTTTTGAACGGCCCTATCGATCAAGGCTTTGACGCCTGCCAACATATCTACCGGAACAGGGAAGATGACGGTAGTGTTTTTCTCGACTCCTATCTCAGTTAAGGTCTGCAAATAGCGCAATTGAATGGAGGCTGGCTCGCTGGCTAGAAGGTGAGCGGCTTCGACGAGGCGCTGGGCGGCGGCGAATTCGCCTTCGGCGTGGATGATCTTCGACCGCTTTTCGCGCTCGGCCTCGGCCTGCTTGGCCATGGCGCGGGTCATGTTCTCGGGGAGATCGACCTGCTTCACTTCCACGCTGGTAACTTTGACACCCCAGGGATCGGTGCGGTGATCGAGGATGGATTGGAGGCGGAGGTTGATCTTGTCACGATGGGCGAGCAGTTCATCGAGATCGACTTCGCCGAGGACGGAGCGCAGAGTGGTCTGGGCGAACTGCGAGGTCTGATAGCGATAGTTGGCGACCTGGTTGACCGCATTGTTGGGATCTACGACGCGCATGAAGATGACCGCATTGACCTTCAGGGTGACGTTGTCGCGGGTAATGATGTCCTGCGGCGGGACCTCCATGGCCTCCTGTTGGAGGGAAACGCGGACGACGCGCTGCATGGGGGCAAAGATGAGGACGAGTCCGGGGCCTTTGGGGGCGGAGGCAAGGCGACCGAGGGTGAAGATGACGGCGCGTTCGTACTCGGGGATGATCTTGATGCAGCTTAAGACCCAGAAGATGAAGATGATGACGGGGACGAGGATGAGAACGGGCGGCATGGCGCCTCCATATGCTACTTCGCGGATTGTACCGCTTATTGCGGGGTGAGTGCAGGTTGGAGTGCGCACGCGAGGTGAAAAGGCTCGTAATGGTAAACAGGTTCGCGACGATCAGCGTTGCAGCGCGGGCTCTCGGGAAGAGGCGGATTGTTTCGCCAATTCCACTTTCAGAGTCAGGCCATCGACGGCGCGAACGATGATGGGTTCGCCAGCGGGGATGGGGGTGGAGGAGTAGGCGCTCCAGAGTTCGCCCATCACCAACACCTGGCCGGAGGGAGCGAGTGGAGAGCGGGCGATGCCGGTTTGGCCGATCATGCCCTCGGGGCCGGTGGTGACTTTGTTGCGGCGGGCGCGGATAGCGATTGTCATGAGGAAGACGGTGATGGCGCCGAAGGGGATGGCGACGGAGAGGGCGGTGATGAATTTGACGCGCAGCTCGGGGATGGGGCCGTCGACTAGCAGGAGGCCGCCGAGGGTGAGCAGGACCATGCCTCCGAGACCGAGGATGCCGTGAGTGGCGTACTTGGCTTCGAGGACGAAAAATGCGAACGACGCGAGGATGAGGGTGACCGCAGCGAAGCGCACTGGCAGCAGGTTGAGCGAGAAGGCAGCGAGGAGAATGAAGATCGTCCCCAGGACGCCGGGGATGACGGCGCCGGGGTGGTTGAACTCGACGTATAGAGAGATGGCGCCAATGGCGAAGACGAGGAAGGCGATGTTCGGGTTGACGAGGAAGCCGAGGATCTTTTCTTTCAGTGAGGGATCGTAATCGACGATGGGTGCGGTGGCGGTTTTCATGACGGCGGTGCTGCCGTCGAAGCGGGTGATGGTGCGGTTGTTGGCTTGAGCGAGGAGGTCCTGTTCGTTGGGGGCGACGATTTCGATGAGGTGCTGGTTGAGGGCTTCCTGATCGCTGAAGGCCTTGGATTCGCGGACGACGGTTTCGCCGACAGCCAGGTTGCGGTTGCGCTTGCCCTCGTAGGAACGGAGGAAGGCGGCGAGATCGTTCTCGACCTTGGCCTTCATGACTTCGTCCTTGATGTCGTAACCGACAGGGTGGGCAGAGCCGGTGTTGGTGCCAGGAGCCATGGCGGCGATGTCGGCGGACTCGAGGATGTAGAAGCCGGCGGAGGCGGCGTTGGCGCCGGTGGGAGTTACGTAGATGATGACGGGCACGGGTGAGGCGAGAATTTTGGCGACGATTTCGCGAGTGGATTCGACGAGGCCTCCGGGAGTGCGGAGCTCGATGAGGACGGCGTTGGCGTGTTGCTGGGCGGCGTAGTCGATGCCGCGGGAGATGTATTCAGCGGAGACGGGCTGGATGGTGTCGTCGACCTTGATGCGGACGACTTGCGCGGCGGAGGGGAGCGCGAAAGCGATGGCAATCAACAGCAGAAAGAAACGTCGCATGGTGCACCTCCGCACGGGGCCTAGTCGGACTTGGGAGCGTCACTCAACTTACTAGATTCTATGCTTCGCTGGAGGGCTTGGGCGGCGGAATTCGAGGGCTCGAGCTTGAGGGCGGAGGCGACGGCAGCGGAGGCGGAACGGGTGTCTTTGCGGGCAACGGCGAGGCGGGCGAGCACGAGATAGGCGTCGGCGTTGGGTTGGAGTTGGAGAGAGGCATTGGCTTCGCGAATGGCGGCTGCGGGGTCGCTGGATTCGAGAGCGTGGGCGAGGCTGGCGTGAATGGCGGGGTTGGACGGATCGTACTGGAGTGCTTCGCGGAATTGTTTTTCGGCTTGCGCAGCGAAGCCCTGGTTCAGGAGATCGCGCCCGCGCTCCAGATGATATGCGGCGTGGGTTTTGGGGTCGGCTTTCGCGAGGCGCTGCTCAGCGACGTTTTCGATTTCCATGGCGACTTGCTGGTAGGAAGTTTCGTCGTAGGTGCGCTTGATGCGTTCCATCGGAGTACGAACGGTTGCGGATGGCGGAGTTGAGGGATCGGCAGTGCGAGAGACTGCGATGCCGGAGAGTTGGTCGAGGAAGGACTTGGCCTCGGCGTCGTCGGGATGAATTTTCAGCGCTTCGCGAAGTTCGCGGGCGGCGTGCGAGGACTCTCCGCTGCGATAGAGGGCGACGGCAAGATTGAAGTGGTAGTCGGCCTCGCTGGGATCGGCGGCGATGGCCTTCTGGAGAAGTTCGACTTCGGTGCGGCGACCGCGGCGGCTGGCGACGACGCCGAGGTTGTTGTAAATGGCGGGCATCGGGAGGCGCGTGAGGAGGAAGTTGAAGGCCTCAGAGGCGCGCTCGTAGTCGCCGTGGTAGAAGGCGGCGATGCCGAGTTCGAAGCTGGCTTCGTTGGCGAGGGGATCGCTCTTGGGGATGCGGGAATACCAGTTGATTGCCTGATCGTACTCGCGATTCTCGAGGTAGGCGTTGCCGAGCTGGAGCATGGCGCGAGTGTAGTTCGGGTTGAGGCGGATGGCTTCGCGGAGGCGGGTGATTTTCTCGGCGCGAGTGCCGGCGACGATGCCGCGAATGTAATTCTCGAGGGCGTCGAGACGAACGCCGGTGGAGGCTCGGATGAAATCGGCTTTCGATTGCGGCGGTTGGTGTTGCATGGCGCCTAGGAGGTCCCACGCGAGTGCGCTCTGGATGTCGATCAACGTGGTGAGTGGGCCGGCGCTGGTGACGGCGGGCTGGAGCTTGAGGGACTTCATGTCGAGCAATTGCGCGTTGGCAGTGAAGGTGTTGCCGTCAAAGGTGTAGTGGCCAATGACGACGTAGTCGGCATCCATTTGCTCGGCCATGCGATAGAGCGTGGCGAGCGAGGGATGGAGGGTTTGCGGAATGCCGAAGCGATCGAAGGCGAGCAGGCGTTCGTCGCGACTGATGACGTAAGTGGCGGGCGAAGACATGCGCTGACCGAGTAACTCGGGGAAGGACTCGCTGATCCATTCGAGGCCGGGGGCGCGGGAGGCGTTGTCGAAGGGGAGTACGAGGAGAGTCTCGGCTCCAGAGTGGGCTTGGGAGAAACCCATGGTGCTGAACAACACGGAGCAGAACGCGATTATCAGGGTGCGACAAAGAGTCAAAGTAGTCCGTTAGAGAATCGGGATGAGGCGATTATAACGGGAGCTTGCGATGTTGCGCGGGGGACGGCAACCTTCGGTCGGGGTGCGATGCTCTAACAAGTGCGGCCACTACCAGGGAGAAATGAAATATGAAGAAACTTATGTACATTGCAACGCTGGCGATTTTGTCGGCGGGGATCGTGGTGGCACAAGCGCCAGCCAGTTCGTCACAGAGCAGCCAGCAACCGATGAGCGAACAGACGCCGACCGGCGGTAACAGCACGAATCCGGCTCCAGCACCTCCGGGCGCCAGTGTCCCGGACAACACGAATGGACAGACACCGATGCCGGGCGACCCTTCGCAAACGGGAAGCGCGCCTTCGACTTCGTCGCAGGACAATACACCAGCGACGCCGAGCAGCACGAATTCGGCAGGCGGAGCGGCGGGGACTCCGGCGCCACAAGACAGCAGCGTGCCGAAGACGGATAAGACGAACCCGGACGCGCAGGCCAATCCGGATGCGACTACACCGAATCCTCATTTCTAGAAAGTTTGAAGGAAACGAAAGCCCCGCATTAATGGCGGGGCTTTTTTATTGCTACGCGCTGCGACGTTCGACGGGTTCGAGCTCGGGAGCGTCGGGCGGTTTGGAATCGGGGGAGCGACGGACTTCACGGAGACGGCCAACTTCGTCGGTGATCAAGCGCGCACCGCGTTCGTAGGTGAAGTATGACCAAGCCCACTGGATGATGACGAGGATGCGATTGCGGAATCCGATGAGAAACATGATGTGGATGAATAGCCAGGCCAGCCACGCGGGATAGCCTGTCATCTTGAATTTTGGAAACTGGGCGACGGCGGCGGCGCGACCGATGGTGGCAAGGCTGCCGCGATCGTTGTAGTGGAAGGGCTGGCGCGGACGATGGGCGAGGTCGTCTTTGATGGTCTTGGCGACATAGCGGCCCATTTGCATGGCGGCGGGGGCAACGCCGGGGAGCATTTTGCCGGTAGCATCCTTAAACTCGGCGAGGTCGCCGATGACGAAGACTTCGGGATGGCCGGGGATGGTGCAGTCGGGGAGGACGGGGACGCGTCCGGCTTTGTCGACGGGTTGGCCGAGGGCGCGGCCTAGCGGGGAGGCGGCGACTCCGGCGGCCCATAGAGTGACCGAGGAGGGCAGGATTTCATTCCCCATGTGGACTTCGTGCTCGGTGACGTTGGTGACGACGGTGCTGGTACGGACTTCGACACCGAGCTTCTTGAGCTGATCCTCCGCACTCTGAGAAAGATCGGGCGGGTAAGCGGCGAGAACGCGTGGACCACCTTCGACAAGGATGACGCGGGTCCGCTTGGGATCGATGTTGTGGAAGTCGCTGGCGAGAGCTTGGCGCGCGACTTCCGTGATGGTTCCGGCGAGTTCGACCCCGGTGGGGCCTCCACCGACGACTACAAAATTCAGATCCTCATGATGACCATGGAGCGCGGCATGGCGTTCGGCGTCTTCAAAAACGGTAAGGATGCGGCGGCGAATTTCGAGCGCGTCTTCGATGGTTTTCAATCCTGGGGCGAGAGGCTCCCAATCGTCGTGTCCAAAGTAGGAGTGGCGGGCGCCGGCGGCGACGATGAGGTAGTCGTAGGGAATCTCGGCGTCGGCGGTGATGACCAGCTTGCGGGCAAGATCGAAGCCGGTGACCTCACTGAGGAGGACTTCGACATTCTTGCGGTTGCCGAGGATGGAGCGCAGGGGGCCAGCGATTTCCGCGGGAGACAGCCCGGCGGTGGCGACCTGATAGAGCAGAGGCTGGAAGGTGTGGTGGTTCTTGCGATCGAGAAGCAGTAGGCTTACCGGCGCTTTCGCGAGATGGGTGGCGGCTTCCAAACCGCCGAAGCCGCCGCCGATTATGACCACGCGGGCAACATTGGTATCTGTCATACCTAATCAGATATCGCGGAGAGCGGTTGGGTTACAGGATTTCTCAGGCGTTACGCCGCCCGGTTGATGACTTTGTCAAGCACGTCGTTGATTTCAGCCGGAGCGGTGCCTTTGAGGACGAATGCGTCGCTGTCTTTGAGGGCATCGGTGGGCAAGGCGTAGGCGGCCGAGATCATGACGATCGGGACCTGCGGCTTGAGGTGACGCATGGCGCGGGCGACATAAGCGCCGTCGACCATGGGCATGTAGTAGTCGATGAGGACGGCATCGATATTGGAGTCGCGGAAGAGCTTGAGGGCCTGCTCTCCGTCGGTGGCCGTTAATACTTCGTAACCGTACTTTTCGAGCACCATAGCGCGGATGACTAACCCGCTTAAATCATCGTCGACACAAAGAACTTTAGCTTTCGCCGCTGCCACTTGAAACCTCCGGCTCTGCGACTGGGGGAGCGTGGGACAACTTTCAATCAAGGGACGATGATTCATTGTTTTTCGAGAGACGCGTGCGCGTCAATCGGGAACGGGAAAACTAAGGTGTATCGAGCGGCGGCCTTAGCCATTGACCGTAGGGAGATCGTATAAAAGTGGTAAACACGGCGTGGTGGGAAAAGTTGCGAGCGGCTGGAACTTGGCGAGGCCGATTGTTGGCCGTTACACTGGATGGGTGAAGATTGCGTTGGGTCAGATCAATCCTACGGTCGGTGACTTTCTAGGAAATGCCGCGAAAATTGTGCAGTACACCACCCGTGCCCGAGAGGCGGGGGCGGAGCTTGTCCTATTTCCTGAGTTGTCGATTTGTGGATATCCACCACGAGACCTGGTAGAGCGGAGCTCGTTCGTCGCGAGGAACCGGGAAGTAGCGGAGGAGATTGCACGGCAGACCGTGGGGATTACGGTGATTGCTGGGCTCGTCACGCCGACCAACGGGAGTTATGGGAAGTCGGTGATGAACTCGGCGGCGGTGCTGCGCGATGGCAAGATCGCGTTGATCCAATCGAAGCGCTTGCTGCCGACTTACGACGTGTTCGACGAGATGCGCAACTTTGCGTGGGCCGACAGGCAGGAGCTTTTTTGCGAGCACCACGTTCCGGTGGCGCTGACGATTTGTGAAGACGCCTGGAACGACAAGGATTTTTGGGACCGTCGATTGTATGGAAAAGACCCGGTTGAAGATCTGATGGTGGCGGGCGGGAAGTTGCTGCTGAACATTTCGGCGTCGCCGTTTTACGTGGGGAAGCAGGAGTTGCGGCGGAAGATGCTGGCGGCGATCGCGCGCAAGTACAAGGCGCCGGTGGCGATGGTGAACCAGGTGGGCGGGAACGACAGCATTGTGTTCGATGGATCGAGCGTGGTGCTGGGGCCCGACGGGAACGTGATCGCGCAAGGGAGGTCGTTCGAAGAGGACCTGGTGATCTGCGACACGGATTTGGGGACGGGGGATGTGCATCCCGCGCTCGCGGGTGACGAGGCAAACGCTTACGCGGCGCTGGTGTTGGGGACTCGCGACTACGTGACCAAG
>Ga0206952_10053_pt1 | contig 37309 bp, 33 predicted proteins | sample Alteio_BWOrgHeat_39_FD_152966 | JGI IMG/M metagenome (GOLD analysis project Ga0206952, IMG submission 152966) | Enriched cells from forest soil in Barre Woods Harvard Forest LTER site, Petersham, Massachusetts, United States -... | ecosystem: Environmental > Terrestrial > Soil > Temperate forest >... | reverse complement strand
TGGGCGGTTCGACGCGTATTCCGAAGGTGCAGCAATTGGTGCGCAACTTCTTCGGCGGGAAAGAGCCCCACAAGGGCGTGAACCCCGACGAGGTCGTGGCGGTAGGCGCAGCCATTCAGGGCGCGGTGCTCGGCGGCGACGTGAAGGACATCCTGCTGCTGGACGTGACGCCACTTTCGCTGGGCGTGGAAACGCTTGGCGGGGTGATGACCGTGCAAATCCCGCGCAACACGACGATTCCGACGCGCAAGGTGGAGACGTATTCGACGGCGGCGGACAACCAGCCGGGTGTGGAAATCCACGTCCTGCAGGGCGAACGCAAGTTCGCGAAAGACAACCGTTCGCTGGGTACATTTAAGCTGGACGGGATTCCACCTGCTCCACGCGGAACGCCGCAGATCGAGGTCACGTTCGACATTGATGCGAACGGCATCCTGAACGTGAGCGCCAAGGACAAGGCCACGAGCAAGGAGCAGAAGATCACCATCACGGCATCGAGCGGGCTATCGAAAGAAGAGGCCGAGAAGATGCGCGTGGAAGCCGAATCGCATTCGGAAGACGACCGCCGCAGGATGGAGGAAGTCGAGGCGCGCAATCGCCTGGACGGCATCCTTTATCAGGCGGAGAAGATGCTGCGCGAAAACCGCGAGAAGATCGCGGAAGCGGACGTGAAAGCGGCCGAAGCTGCGATCGACGACGCTAAGAAGGCGCTCAACGAAGGCGGTGTGGCGCGGCTGCGGTCGGCAACGGAAAACCTGGAGCGTTCGCTGCATAAGGTTGCCGAAGAGCTGTACAAGACGACGCAGGCAGCGAACGCCGCACAGGCCGGTGCTGCGGGCGCAGGGGCTGGCGGAGGGTCTTCCGCCGGTCCGAGCGGCGCGCAGGAGAAGAAGCCTGGCGACGTGATTGACGCTGAGTACGTGGACGTGGACGAGTCGAAGCGTCCGAACTAAGTTGAAGTAGTGGTTGCAGGGGCGCAGCCTGCGAGGGTGGCGCCCCTGCAAATTTTAATTTGTGCCAAGATGGCGACGACAACCAAACAAGACTATTACGAACTGCTGGGAGTGCCGCGAAAAGCGGGCGCGAAGGATATTCGCGCGGCGTTCCGCAAACTGGCGCGCAAGTACCACCCCGATTTGAATCCTGGCGACAAATCCTCGGAAGAAAAATTCAAGCAGTTGCAGGAAGCGTATGACGTGCTGTCCGATTCGAAGAAGCGGCAGATGTACGACCAATACGGCTTCTACAGCGATAACATTCCCGCCGGCGGCCCAGGTTCGGGAGCGCACGGTAGCGACAGCCAGGACGTCAACTTTGATTTCGGCGGATTCGATTTCGGCGGCGGGTCGGGCGCGGGCGGAGCCGGCGGTGGATCGAGCTTCCGTGATCTGTTCAGCCAGTTCTTCAGCGGCGGCCGCGGGGGCGCGGCGATGGAGCCGGAGCACGAGCCGGGCGGCGACCTGGAATACCAGATCGAGATTGATTTCTGGGATGCGGTGCGCGGCGCGGTCAAGAAGCTTTCGATCACGCGGCTGGATACCTGCGAGACGTGCCATGGGACGGGCGCGGTGGGTTCGCCGCAAACATGCCCGACATGTCACGGAACGGGCACGATTCAACAGACCGCGGGTAAGATGAAATTCAATGTGCCGTGCACGCGCTGCGGCGGAACAGGCCAACTTCGCTCGGCGTGCAAGACCTGCGGCGGCGAAGGCCGCGTGCGGCGGACGGAGAGTATTGACGTGCGGATTCCGGCGGGGGTGGCCAACGGCGGGCGCGTGCGCGTTCCAGCAAAAGGCAATTCCGGCACGATGGGCGCTCCGGCGGGCGATTTGTATTTGCGGGTGGTGGTGAAGCCGCATGAATTTTTCGAACGCCGCGGCGATGATCTGTATACGAAGATTCCAGTCACGGTGAGTGAAGCAACGCTGGGCGCGAAAATCGAAGTGCCGACGATTGACGGGCGTGCGCTGGTACGGATTCCGCCGGGAACGAACAGCGGGAAGACGCTGCGGCTGAAGGAAAAAGGGGTGCCCAGCGCGAGGAACGGGGCGCGCGGCGACCAGTATGTCGAGATTCAAGTGGTTGTGCCGCCGCCTACGGACGAGCGCGTGCGGAATTTGATGAAGGAACTGGAGAGCGTGGCGCCGGCGGATCCGCGGAAGGATTTGTTCACGAAGGCGGGAGTTTAAGAAGGAGTTTTCAGTGGTCAGTGACCCGTTTTCAGTTAGAAATTGGGAGACAAATTGGAAACTGGCGTTCTACGTTTTGTGATTCTCCTAGACTCTAACTGACTGCAGAGCACTGAAGACTGAAAACTGGAAAATATGCCACCGCGAGCGAAAAAACGGGCCAAGGCGGGCTACATGATCAGCGCCGTGGCGGAGATTTACAAGCTGCATCCGCAGACGCTGCGATTGTACGAGCGCGTGGGGCTGCTGAAGCCTTCGCGTTCGCAGGGGAACACGCGGCTGTACACGGATTCCGACCTGGAGCGGCTGGACGTGATCCTGACGCTGGCGCGGGACATGGGTGTGAACCTGGCGGGGATCGAGATCATCCTGAACATGCGCGAGAAGATGATCGAGATGGAACGGCAAATGGGCGAGTTCGCGCATGTGGTGCAACAGGAATTGTCACGTGTGGCGGCGTCTCACGCGCAGGAGCGGACGCCGAGGAATGCGATTGTGCGGGCGACGCCGCGGGCGGGGCGATCGTAGAACAGTTTTCAGTCGTCAGTGTTCAGTTATTAGTTATTAGTTGTTAGTGAATAAAAAAAAGAAGACCTAATTCTTGCGGCTAGCGCTGTGTTTTTAGGACGGCTGCCGTCTTCACGCAAATTGACGGGCGCACCTGATGACGCGCGCTTTTCGCGTGAATGTTCCTTCCACAGTTTTCCCAGAGTTGAAAGCTTGCCGAGTTCCATCAGCAACCGTATGCTGTCGCTATGGCTTTGGAAAATTGCACGCTTTGCCGGGGGACGGGTTGGAAGCTGGTGCCGCGCGGGGATGGCGCGGCGGGCAGCGTGGCGGTGGCGTGCGATTGCGGGATGCAGGATCGCGCGTCGCGGGTGATGGAGCGCGCGCGGATTCCGAAGCGTTACGAGCACTGCGATTTTGAGAGTTACGTCACCGATCTGACCGACGGGAAAACCTGGCTGCCGCAGCACGCACATTCGCTGAAACAGGCAAAACTCTTTACGCAAGGATTTGTCCGCGAGTATCCCGGTTCATCCGAAAAAGGATTGCTGTTCATGGGATCTTCGGGCGTGGGAAAAACGCATCTGGCGGTCGCGGCCTTAAAAGAGCTGATTCACCGCGGACATGCGGGGCTGTTTTGCGACTATCGCGAACTGTTGAAGGAGATCCAGGCCAGCTACAACCCGGCGAGCGAATCGACGGAGATGAAGATTCTGGAGCCGATTCGAACGGTGGAGATTCTGGTGCTGGACGATCTCGGCGCCAGCAAGCCGTCGGACTGGGTGCGCGACATTGTCGGGATTGTCCTGAACGCCCGTTATAACGAGAACCGTACGACCATCATCACGACAAATTATCTCGATAATCCCGCTACGGAGGGCGAAGCCACGCGACTTGCTAGTGGCAAGCTGATCGCACCCATTCGCGAAGATGCGCTAGAGCAACGCATCGGAAGCCGCATGCGTTCGAGGTTGTATGAAATGTGCCGGACCGTAGAAGTCTCCGCGCCCGATTTTCGCCGCGAAAAAACACAAGCGGGACACGCGCGAGCATAGCCTGATTGGCCCTACTTCTGCTTTGTACGAATCCGCATGCCACGCGACAAACTTATAGAGCTGCTAAAGGGCGCGGACCGGCGATCCATCGGGCGCGCGAATGAGGCTGCCGCGTTTGTTCTGAGAGAGCCACGACGGTTTCCCGAACTCATTGGCCTTTTGTGGAGCGAAGATCCCGTGCTCCGAATGCGAGCGGCGGACGCGGCAGAAAAGGTCTCCGTCACGCGACCTGAATTACTGGGACGCCACAAACGAGAATTGCTGGGCTTGCTTGCGGAAGCAGATCAGATCGAATTGCGCTGGCACTTGGCGTCCATGGTGCCGCGACTTGAACTGACCGCGCCGGAGAGGCAACGTGCCGCGGCAGCTTTACTGCACTACCTCGAAGACCGCAGTTCGATTGTGAAGACGTTCGCAATGCAGGCACTCGTTGACCTCGCCGGGCAAGATCCCACTCTACGAGAAACGGCGAGGCGAACCCTCGAAGGGGCACTGCGAACGGGCACGCCGGCGATGAAGGCGCGGGCACGCAAGTTGTTGAAAGGGCTGCAAGATTGAGCCCGGCCCGGGGATCGCGCTTTCATTGACACAAGCGCAAGGCGGCGAGTATCCTTTTCAGGTTGCAGCGTTTTCGAGGACCGCAGCATCTTTGTCCCTAAGCGGCCGTCAGGCAGTTGACTCAGCGGTGTGACCCAGGTGCGGCCATATGGTTGAGCGAGCGCAGGACGGTTGACTTCCTTGCATTAACCCCGATCGGGCAGCAGCAAGGAATATTTTCGACTGAATGCGGGGGCCGCAGAGCGGCTGCCTAGCGAACTAATCTTCCGGAGGCCAACAACCATGTTTTCCGACCACGATACCCTTACCAACGCGGCGGCCGCCGCACCAGCACCCGAAGCGGACAACGCTTCAAACGGTGCACCCACGGAAACCAACACAACGGTGGAAAGCGCGAGCGAGCAAACTGCTGCCGCTGCGGCGGAGCATGCCCAAGCTGCGAACGCCGCGCAGGACATCCCTGTGGTGGCGGTACCCGAGCAGCCGCAGCCTGTCTCTGAAGCACACGCTCCGGATCCAGAGGCTGCAGCTGCGGCCGAGGAAGCAGCGGGCTCGGAAGAGATGAGCAAGCTGATGGAGGAGTACGACGAGAAGCAGGAAGCTGCGGCGTCGAGCGAGGTCATCGAGGTCAAGGTCGTCGCGTACACGGAACACGGCGTTGTGGTGGACCTGGGCGGAAAAACAGAAGGGCTGATCCCCGCGGCGGAATTCACCGACACGGAGATTCCGCGCCCCGAGCCGAACGCCACGATCGAAGTGCAACGCACGGGGGAACACAAGGACGGCTTCACCATCCTGTCGTACCTGAAGGTGCTGCGCCGCAAGACTTGGGAGAAGATTGACGCGGCGTTCAAGGCCAAGGAAACCATTACCGGCAAAGTCGTGGATCGCATCAAGGGCGGCTTGGTGGTGGATATTGGCGTGCGCGCGTTCTTGCCGGGCTCGCAATACGACTTGCGGCCGGCGCAGAACCTGGACGACCTGACCGGCACCGAAGTGCAGGTGCGCGTTACGAAGCTGAACCGCCGCCGCGGCAACGTGGTGGTGAGCCGCCGCGCGCTGCTCGAAGAGGAATTGCACGCGAAGCGCGCTGCATTGATGGAGACGCTGAGTGAGGGCCAGGTGGTGCACGGGCACGTGAAGAACGTGACCGAGTACGGCGCGTTCGTGGACCTGGGCGGAATTGACGGCTTGCTGCACCTGACGGATCTGAGCTGGGGTCGCGTGAAGCATCCCTCCGACCTGGTGAAGCCGGAGCAGGAACTCGACGTCATCATCCTGAAATTCGATAAGGAAAAGCAGCGCGTATCGCTGGGGCTGAAGCAATTGATGCCGGATCCCTGGGTTGGCGCCGCGGAAAAGTATCCCGCGGGCGGCAAGGTGAAGGGCAAAGTGGTCGGCGTGGTGGATTACGGCGTGTTCGTGGAGCTGGAACAAGGGATCGAAGGCCTGGTGCACGTTTCAGAAATGAGCTGGAACAAGAAAGTCCAGCACCCTTCGAAGCTGGTGAAAGTTGGAGATGAAGTGGATGTGGTGGTGCTGGACATCAAGCCCAGCGACCGGCGCGTTTCGCTGGGAATCAAGCAGGCGCAGGCGGATCCGTGGCTGCTGGTTGCGGAGAAATATCCGGTGGGAACGATCGTCACCGGCAAGGTGCGCAACATCGCGGAGTTCGGCGCGTTCGTGGAGATCGAAGACGGCTTCGACGGACTTGTGCACGTGAGCGACGTGAGCTGGACGGAGCGCATCAAGAATCCGCACGAGGTGTTCAAGAAGGGCGAGCCGGTCACCGCGAAAGTACTGAAGATCGATCCGGAGAACCGCCGCGTGTCGCTGGGCATCAAGCAGGTGAACGACATCTGGGGCGACTGGTTCAAGCAGCACAAGGTGGGGCAGATCGTGAAGGGCAAGGTTTCGCGCATCGCCACGTTCGGCGCGTTCGTCGAATTGGGCGAGAACATCGAGGCGCTTTGCCACAACACGGAGATCGAAGAGCGCAAACGCCGCGATGAAGGGCATTCGAGCTTCCGTCCAACGACCGGGCCACTGAAGAGCGCGGGGCCGCTGGAACCGGGCAAGGAATACGATTTCAAGATCATCAAGATCAGCCCGGAGACGCGGCGCATCGGATTAAGCTACCGCGCGGCGGTGAAACAGATCGAGCGGAAGGAAATTGAACAGTATCGTTCGACGTCGAAGTCCTCGTCGACGGCAACGATTGGGGACGCGCTGAAGTCCAAGCTCTCGGCGCGTTAGCGGACTCGCAAGAGGGCCCCCGGGGCTACCGCTACAATTTCATTTACCTGCGGGTCAATTTAGTGATAGGAAGGGGGGCAAATCGGCGAAGAGCCAGCCCCTCTAAGCCGTTTCGATTCACCGTTTAAGGCAACCGCGGGCCGGTTGACCAGCGGAGGCGGTCTTTTCTCGGACTGCGCGAAGAGGCAAAGCGACGATGACCAAGCAACCGACACTGACCAAGGCCGACCTCATCGAAGAGGTTCTGCGCATCACGGAGCTTCCCCGCAAGGAGTCGGAGACCATCGTCGAAACGATTTTCGATAGCATCATTGAATCGCTGCAGAAGGGCGACAAGATCGAGATTCGCGGATTCGGGAGTTTTCGCACGCGGCAGCGCCGCGGACGGGTGGGGCGCAATCCGAAGACGGGCGAGAAGGTGGAAGTGCCGGCGAAGAAAATCCCTTTTTTCAAGCCCAGCAAAGAGCTGAAGGATTTTGTGAATAGCGCGGAGGCTCAGGCTTCCGCTGCGGGCGACGGACCGCACGCCTGACTTCGCGGGCCATTTCTGGCCGCGCGTTTTCATTTCACCGGAACAAATGAGGTTGGATCCTGCAACCGCCTTCTTGTCATGGGCGGTGTTGTGCGACGGGTGTACCTGTTCTGCGTTATGCTTTGCGCGCAGCTTTCAAGGTGAAGGAAACCTTTCGATGGATTATATCTGGACTCCGTGGCGCTACCAGTACATGCGGGAAGTGACGAGCGGGAAGCAGCCGGAATGCATTTTTTGCGATGCGGCGGCACGGAAAGATGACGCGGAGACGCTTATTATCCATCGCGCCGCGAAGAATTTCATTATTCTGAATCGGTTTCCCTACACTTCGGGGCACGTGATGATCGTGCCGTACGCGCACGTGGCGGAATTGAATTTGTGCGAGCCAGAAGCTTTGAGCGAGATGATGCGGCTGGCGCAGCGCGTGGAAACGGCGTTGCGCGCGAACTACAAGCCGGATGGGATGAACTTGGGGATGAATCTGGGCCGTGCCGCGGGCGCGGGCGTGGTGGGACATTTGCACTTGCACGCGCTGCCGCGCTGGATCGGCGATGCGAATTTCATGACGGTGACCGGGGAGACGCGGGTGCACCCGGAGGATTTGAAGATCACTTACGAACGCCTTTCCAAGGCGCTGGCCTGATTCGCGGAACCCTGCGAGCCGCGATAGAATACAAAATTCGAATTCAAGCTTGGCAGATTGAGAGCGAACGACGGTGAATCTCGAGCTGACGGAAGAGCAACAGCTGTTGCAAAAGAGCGTGCGCGAGTTCGCGGAGTCCGAAGTGCGGCCGCTGGCGAAGGAACTCGACGAGACGGGGCGCTTCCCCCGCGAGCTTTTTCAGAAGGCGGCGGAGCTGGGGCTGACTGGTGTGGCGCTGCCGGACTCGGAAGGCGGCGCGGGGTTCGATCACATCGCTTACAGCATCGTGATTGAAGAGATTTCGCGATGCTGCGCCTCGACGGGCGTGATTCTGTCGGTGCAGAATTCCCTGTACTGCGATCCGATTCATCGCTTCGGGACGGAAGAGCAGAAGAAAAAATTCCTGCTGCCGTACGCGCGCGGGGAAAAGATTGGATGTTATGCGCTGACGGAGCCGCAGGCCGGTTCGAACGCGGCGGCCCTTCAGACCAAGGCGGTGAAAAAGGGCGACAGGTATGTGATCAATGGCACCAAGGCGTGGATCACGAACGGCGGCGCGGCGGATGCGGCAATCGCGTATGTGAACACGGAGCCAGCGAAGGGCGAAAAAGGCATTACCGCGCTGGTGGTGGAAAAAGGGACGTCGGGATTCAAGGAGGGCAAGGAAGAGAAGAAGCTGGGGATTAGCGCCACCGCCTGCAGCGAATTGATTTTCACGGATTGCGAAGTGCCGGTGGGCAATCGCATCGGCAATGAGGGTGAAGGCTACAAAGTGGCGCTCTCGACGCTGGATGGCGGGCGCATCGGCATCGCCGCGCAGGCGACGGGCATCGCGCAAGGCGCGTTCGAAGCGGCGCTGAAGTATTCGCAGGAACGCATGGCCTTCGGGCATCCGATTTCGCAATTTCAGGCGATTCAGTTCATGTTGGCGGACATGTCCACGGAGATAGACGCGGCGCGGCTGCTCATTCGAAAGGCGGCATGGAAACAGGACAGCGGCGCGCGTTTCACGATGGATGCCGCCATCGCGAAGCTCTTCGCGAGCGAAATGGCCACGCGCGTGACACACAAGGCGATTCAGATCCACGGCGGCAACGGCTATAGCCGCGAGTATCCCGTTGAGCGCAATTACCGCGACGCGCGGATCACGGAGATTTACGAAGGAACGAGTGAGATACAGCGATTGGTTATTTCGTCCTGGGTTCTGAGGACTTAGCCGCCCCATAGTATCCTGAACACGTGTTGGAGCTCGATTGCGGACTCGAATTTGACGCGACACGAGCGGCGGAAGACTTCTTCCCTTCCCTGCCGGCGCTGCCGGGGGTTTGCTTGATCGAGCCGCGCGAAGAAAAAGCCGAGCCGTTTCTGATTCGGACGCAGAATTTGCAGCGGCGGCTGCAACGGCTGCTGGGGCCGGTCGATCCGACGAGCAAGCGTTTGAACCTCAGTGGATTTGTGCGCGGTATCCGTTACCGCTTGACGGGCTCGCCGTTCGAACAGACGCTTACCTACTACCAGCACGCCAAACAGATTTTCCCAAAACGCTATCGCGACCTCCTGCGCATGCGGCCCGCGGCGGTATTGAAGGTCAGTCTTCGGAACGCCTATCCCCGTTGCTTCGTGACCCGCAAGATTTCCGTGGATCAGGACGGTGTGCCGACGGGAGGTTCCTATTATGGTCCCTTCGCGTCGAGGCGCTCGGCAGAAGCATTCGCGGAGCGGGTGCTTGATTTTTTCAAGGTGCGCCGCTGCCAGATCAAGATCCGGCGCGACCCAACCTTTCCCGGTTGCCTGTACTCGGAGATGAAGATGTGCCTGGCACCATGCTTTGCGGGCTGCACGAAAGAAGAGTATGACGTGGAGGTGCAGCGGCTGGTGCAGTTTTTGGAAACGAGCGGCGGGTCGCTGCGCACCACTTTGGAAAGAGAACGGGAGCAAGCCAGCGAACAAATGGATTTCGAACGCGCTGCTTCATTTCACAATCGCATCGAGAAACTCGACGAAGCGTTGCGCGGCAGACCGGAACTCACGCGGCGGATTCAAGACCTGGACGCCGTAATCCTGCAGCGCGCGGCGGAGGAGCAAACGATCGGCGTCTACCCCGTGCACGGCGGAAGGCTTGCGGAGCCGTTCGTTCTGCGCTTTGCGGAGATCGCCAGCCAGCCGCGTTCGGCAGAACAGATATTCCGGGCGGCCTTCGAAGCGAAACCGGCATCAGAGCAAGGCGACCTTGGCGAGCACCTCTGGCTGGTGGCGCGCTGGTTTTACAGCAACCCCCGCGAAGGCGAGATTTTCTTCCGCGAAAAGGACTGGCCTTATCGTAGGATTCTTCGGGCGTGTTCGCGGCTCCTGGCCCCGAAGCCAAGCGAGGCTGGGACGCCCGAGACACCGGGAACAGCGCCGTCCCCCGAAGGAGCGTCATGAGCAACTCCGCAACCAAAGAAGGAACGACCGGGTACGCGAAAAAATTCGCAGGGCGCGTCGCGGAAGGCCACTTTCGAGAAACACAACGGCTGGCGCTTTCTTCGATCGGAATCGGCACGTATCTCGGCCAGCCCGACGCCAAGACGGACGAGGGTTACACGAGCGCGGTTGTCGCGGCGGTGGAAAGCGGTATCAATGTGATAGACGCGGCAATCAATTACAGATTGCAGCGCAGCGAGCGCAGCATCGGCGCGGCGATCCAGCGGCTGGCGGCGAAAGGCTTTCCGCGCGAGGAAATCGTGGTATGCACGAAGGGCGGCTATCTGACGCCCGACGGCGCGATGCCTGCCGACCCGAACGACTATTTTTTCCGGGAGTACATCCAGCCCGGAGTCTTCAGCGCGAAGGACATCGCCGCGGGCAGTCATTGCATGACGCCAAAATTCCTGAAAAACCAGCTGGGGCGCAGCTTGAAAAATCTTGGCATTGAGTGTGTGGATGTCTATTACCTGCACAATCCGGAGACGCAGCTCAGTGAAGTGAGCAAGGAAGAATTCCTGAACCGCGTGCGCGAGGCATTTACGTTTCTGGAGTCGGCGGTGGAAGCAGGAGAGATCCAGTATTACGGGATGGCCACCTGGAACGGGTTCCGGCAGGATGCGCGTGCGCGCGATGCCATGCAGCTCGGCGAGATTGTGCAGATCGCGCAGGAAATCGCGGGCGGCAGACACCACTTCCGCTTCGTGCAACTGCCCTTCAATCTAGCGATGACGGAAGCGCTGACGCTCGGCAATCAGGCGCTGCGCGGGCGCGACCGAACCATCATGGAAGCGGCGGGTGAACTGGACGTCACGCTGATCGCCAGCGCTTCGCTGCTGCAAGGACAGGTGGCGCGGAATCTGCCGGGGTTTGTGGCGGAGGCTCTGGGGCTGGAGAACGACGCGGAGCGCGCGCTGCAATTCGTGCGCTCGTCGCCGGGGATCACAACGGCGCTGGTGGGAATGTCGCGGGTGGAGCATGTGAAGGCCAACGCGCGGCTGGTGAGCGTGCCTCCGGCCACGGTCGATGAGTTCAGCAAATTATTTTCGCGCGGCGAAGGTGCTTGAGGGAAAGGACTTAAGACAGAGACCGCAGAGCACCGAGTTCACAGAGAAGGGAACGGAATTTAGGGGTCTCTAATGGCCAGGACGAGGAACTTCTTTATTCAGCCATGAGTGGATAGCGTGATCCAGTTGGTCGAGTTTGCCTGCGAAGAAATGATCGGCTGTTTCCACGACAACAAGATGATTGCTGCCTGGCACCGAGGCCACAAGCGATTTGACTCTCTCAGTCGCGCCGAACTTGTCATCACTGCCGTGAACGAAAAGCTTCGGCTTGTGGCACTGCAGCAAAAAAGAAAAATCCGAACTATTGACAGGAATGCCCAGGCCGATCAGGTGAGAGACGCGCGTATCTTCGCATCCGACGCGCAGTCCCACCAGGGAACCAAAACTGAATCCTGCGACCAGGAGTGGCACACCGGGAAACTCCGCGGCTAGAAAATTCAATGCGGCATGCACATCGCCCTGCTCGCCGGCGCCGCGATCGTGTTCGCCGGCGCTAAGTCCCGCACCGCGAAAATTGAAACGCAGCACCGGAAGGCCGAACGCATCCAGCGACTTAGCCGCTTGATAGACGACTTTGTTGTGCATGGTGCCGCCGAAGAGCGGATGCGGATGACAGACGACCGCGGCGATCGGCGGACGTGAACCATCGGATGGCCTCCAGAGAATCGCTTCGAGGCGGCCCGCGGGCCCTTCCAGAAAAAAATTGCGCGTGTCATGGGTCGCAGTCATGAATGTGATAGACGCAAATCTGGAGTGTAGCGCACGAGAGGAGGAAAACCGAACTGGACGGAGGCGACGAAGCTTAGTTCACGCGGTAAACAAAGACATCGAGAGCAATCCTGCCCGAACGCTGTGCTCCAACGCCTGCGAGCGGGGGGCGCATACGCTAGCGGCGGTGCTCGCGCCTATCTATAGACGTAACAGTACTTCCTACGGGCCGGTTAACTCGAACTGTGTTGCCGAGGTACTTAAAAGGGCAAGACCTCGTACTAGGACAAAAATGAGCGTTTTTCGCGTTGCAGTTTGCCAGGGCCGATGTTAGCTTTGCGCCGAAAGATGCCAGCCCAGGAGGTATGAATGGGTGACGGAGCGGAACGCCGCGATGCGCGGCGATTCACGATGAGCCTTCCATTGCGTGTTTTTCCGCAGGCTTCCAAAGGCCATGAGTTGGCCGCCAGCACGCGAGACGTCAGTTACCAGGGACTTTATTTCCTCGCCGACGCGAAATTTGAAATTGGCAGCGAAATCGAATTTGTCATCACGCTTCCCGAGCAGGTCACCCGCTCCGGCGACGTCAACATCCGTTGCCAGGGCAAAATCGTGCGCGTCGAGCCGAGCGAGAACGGCCGCATGGGTATCGCCGCAAAGATTGCGCGGTACGAATTCATCCCGGCCACTGCTACGGCTGCATAAACCATCTTTCCTCATCCACGCCACCCAGTAACTCACCCCGGCGTGGTTTGAACTGAGTACAATACGTTCGAAGGATTTCTGTCGCTGGGGGACGCCATGTATCACTACGACGCCAAGATCGCTCTCGAAGAGCTGCAGGAAGATGCCCTGCTCCCGCACCCGGTAAAACTGCGCGATATGATTCTGCGCATTAAGCTTGGCCCGCAGGACGCGCAGCTCCTGAATCACGATTTTCAGGACTATCTGTCGCGCTTTGGCGAGCTGCAAAAAGTGGCGCGCGGAATCCTGGAAAAACTTGCCGCGGGACAGCCCAAGGCTTCCTGATGCCGCCCTCCTCCAACGGGATTTACCCGGCATGAAAACGAAACCGCGTGTGCTGCTGCTATCGGCATCGTCGGGGGCAGGGCACGTGCGCGCCGCGCAAGCGCTGGAAAAGGTGTTTTCGGCGCGTGGCGATAGCGTGGTGGAACACATTGACGCGCTCCACCACGTCAGCAAAATCTTTCAGCGCCTCTACGACAAGACGTACATTGCCATGGTCCGGCGCGCCCCGGAGCTTATGGGAGTGCTCTACGAGCGCACGGACCAGCCGTGGCATCAGCCGCGGAGGCGCCTGGCGCTGGACCGGCTGAATACTGCGCCGATGATCCGTCTACTGAAACGCATTCAGCCGGATTTGTGCGTGTGCACGCATTTTCTTCCGGCGGAGATCATTGCGTGGCTCATCGCGAAACGGAAACTGCGCGCGCGCCATGCGATCGTGGTGACCGACTACGACGTGCATGCGATGTGGCTGTGCCGCACGGTGGACCGTTATTACGTGGCGATTGAGGAAGCTGCGGAATATTTGGCGCGCATTGGCGTGCCGCGGGAAAAACTGAAAGTCACCGGAATTCCGATCGATCCCTTGTTTTCCGCGCCGTTGGATCGAGCCGCAGCGCGGAAACACCTGGGACTGGACGCAGAGGCCACGGTGATCCTCGTGGCGGCGGGCGGCTACGGCATCGGCCCAGTCGAACAACTCGTGAAGGACTTGCTGGCGCTGCAGAAGCCGTGGCAGATTGCGGCGGTCGCGGGAAAATCCGAGAAGATTCAAAAGCGCTTGGAGGAATTGGCGAAGAGCGCGGGAAATTTGCCGACAGGCAGCCGAAGACTTTGCGTCGCGGGGTTCACGACGGAGATGGACAAGTACATGGCCGCTGCGGATCTAATGGTTGGCAAGGCCGGCGGTCTGACGACCTCGGAAGCGCTCGCCCGCGCGCTGCCGATGGCCTTGGTTGAACCGATCCCCGGCCAGGAAGAACGCAACGCAGATCACTTGTTGGAAGCAGGGGCGGCGATCCGGTGCAACAATCTGCCAGCGGCAGCCTGGAAAATCGCAGGATTGCTCGACGATTCAGCGCGGCTGGCGCGGATGAAAGAAGCAGCGCGCGAACTGGGTCGGCCTGGCGCAGCTGCGGCCATCGCCGAAGACGCCATCCGGCTGTTAGACTGAAATAGGGACGCAGCGGCATTTCAACCGCCGCGGCGCAAACATCACCAAGAGCCAATCTTGATGCGACGCCATACTCTGCTCATTGATGCGGACGACACGCTGTGGGAGAACAATGTCTTCTTCGAGAAGCTGATCGAAGATTTCATCACCATCGTCGAGCCCTGCGGCTACACCCGCGCGTACATCCGCCACATTCTGAATGAAACGGAACGCAAGAACATCCGCCAGTACGGCTATGGCGTGCGCAGCTTCGGCCGCTCCCTGGAAGAAACGTATCTGAAGCTCGCGGATCAGATGGTGAAACGAGAGACACTGGCGCTGATTCATAGCCGCGTGGTCGACCTGGAGCGCACGCCACCGAAGATTCTGGACGGCGTGCCGGAGACGCTGGCGTATCTCACCGAGCGGCACCGCCTGATTCTCTTCACCAAGGGCGAACCCGCGGAACAGGCCGCGAAGGTCGAGCGTTCCGGCCTGCAGGGATTTTTCGAGTTTATCGAAATCGTGCCGGAAAAAGACCCCCAGACGTATGGCGGGCTGGTTCACAAGCACAAAATCGTGAAGACGCACGGCTGGATGATCGGCAACAGCCCGCGCAGCGACATCAATCCGGCGATGCAAATTGGGTTGAATGCCGTGTACATCCCGCACCAGCACACCTGGACCCTGGAACACGAGCCGGTCATGCCGGGTTCCGGAAAATTGGTGATTCTACCTTCCTTCCGCGAGCTTCGCGGCCATTTTTAGCGAAGGCCGATTCGCCCAATTTGGACGTTGTACCCAGCGGCTCATGCCGGAATCTAACTCCTTTAAGATTCGAGCAAGGAGATCCCTATGGCCACCGCTACGCCTTCCGCAAAAACCGATTGGCGCCAGGAGTGGTTCGAGATTGAAGACGCAACGTACTTGAATCTGGCGGGACAGTCGCCGATGCCAAAGGTTTCCATCCGCGCGGTGCAGGCGGCGCTCGAAGCGAAGAAAAATCCGCACCACATGGCGGACTCCACGTTCTTCGAAGTACCCAATCGCATTCGCGCTTCCATCGCCAAGCTGATCGGCGGGAAACCCGAAGAGGTTGCGGTCACAACCGGAGCGAGCACCGGTGTCGCGGCCGTGGCGTATAGCCTGACGTGGAAGCCGGGAGACGAAGTGATTACGGCAGCGCGCGAATTTCCCTTGCAGTACACGACCTGGAAGCCGATGGAAGAGCGCGAAGTCATCAAGCTGAAGATTGTCTCTCCGCGCGGGCCGTTCATCACCGCCGATGACTTGATTGACGCGATCACGCCGAGGACGCGCGTCGTTTCCGTCAGCATGGTGCGCTTCGACGACGGTTCGTTGCTCGACGCGGCGCGTGTGGCTGCCGCGTGCCACGCGCAGGGGGCATTGCTGCTGTTGGATGTGAGCCAATGCTGCGGGGCGCTGCCAATGGATGTCAACCAATTGGGGGCCGACTTTCTGGTGTGCGCTGGCTATAAGTGGCTGTTTGGTCCGTTCGGTACCGGATTCTTCTGGTCCAAGCACGAACATCTTGGCCTCATCCGTCCAGGTCCGTTCTATTGGATGGCGGTGGCAGGTTCGCATAATTTCGCAGCGTTGAACTTCGAAGATCCGAAGCCCGCGCCAAGTGCAAGCCGCTGGGACGCCTCCGAATGGGCCAGTTATTTCAATTTCAACCTGGCAGCCATGGACGTCTCCGTTGATTTTGTGCTGCGCATGGGACCGGAGCTGGTCACGGAGCACAACCGGAAACTGATTGACTTTATGTTTGAGCGCCTTCCCAAAGATCGCTGCGTCCCGGCGAGCCCCTTGGATGCCACGAAGCGCGGGCCGTATGGATGCTTTGCCGCGCGGAGCCGCGAGAAAACAACGGAGCTTTACAACTTGCTGCGGAAAGAAAATGTTGTTGTCAGCCTGCGCGAAGGCAACATTCGCGTTTCTCCGCACTTGTACAACTCCGAGCGGGACATCGACCGGCTCATCAGTGTGGTTACGCAGTGACGCAACCCGAGCCATGGCCGAAAATTGCGGTGGTCGGGGCGGGTGCCGTGGGCGGCTACTTCGGCGGACTGCTGGCGCGCGCAGGCGCACCGGTCGTGATGATCGGACGACCGGCGTTTGTCGAGGCGGTCGCAAAGAATGGCCTCTACCTCGACACGCTGCAGTTTCAGGAATCTGTGCGCGTTGAGGCATCCGCAGAATTGAGCGCGGCGCGCGGCGCGGAAATTGTTCTCTTCTGCGTGAAAACCACGGACAACGCGACGACGGCACGCGCCCTGGAACCTTTGCTCGCTCCCGGCGCGCTGGTCCTCAGTCTGCAAAATGGCGTGGACAATGTGGAGCAAATTCGATCGGCAGCTGTGATCGAAGCCCTTCCCACGGTCGTCTACGTCGCGGCCTCCGTTCCGGAGCCAGGTCGCGTAAAACACGTGGGCCGCGGTGATTTGGTAATCGGTCCGAAGAACGAAAAAACGGAACGGGTCGCAGCGCTGTTTACGCGTGCGAACCTGCCGTGCCGGATTTCGGAAAACATCGAAGGGGAACTCTGGACCAAGCTCATCTGGAATTGCGCGTTGAACGCCGTTTCCGCGCTGGGCCGCGCGAAGTACGGCCAAATTGCCGCGAGCGCCGATGCGCGCAAAGTTGTCGAGACGGTTGTCGACGAGGTGCTGGCCGTCGCGCGCGCTGCGAACATCCATCCGCCGGGGCTGGAAGATCCCAAGGTGGCTATCGCGGGTGCGTTCAAGATCGCCACGCAAATGGCCGAAGCGTTCTCGTCCACGGCTCAGGACATGATTCGCGGCAAGCGCACGGAGATTGATTCCCTCAATGGCTATGTTTCGCGCCGCGGGGCGGAACTCGGCGTCCCTACACCGGTCAACCACGCGCTTTTTGCGTTGGTGAAGCTCGCTGAGGGACGTTTGTAGTCCGACCCAGGGAAATAATTCCCTACTGGTCCGTGCGGGGATGAAAAGGAATGTGCACGATGGCTTCCAGCTCGACAGGCACGCCATGCTTGGCCGCCGGGCGGAATTTCCACTGGCTAAGAGCCGTCATGGCGTTGGCATCGAGTTGCTCATCAATACCGCGGACCAATTGAATGCTGTCCACCGAGCCATCGCGTCGAATCACGGCGTAGAGCACCACTTCTCCTTCCACGTGCTCGTTGATCAACGCTGGCGGATATTTCGGATCGATCTTCGTCAGTGGCACGGGGCCGGAAATGTCAGACGACGCCGTTCGCGGCCCACCGGAGTTCACGCTCAATTCGGAGAAATTCAGAATCCAGCTTCCCGTGGCGCTGTTCAGGTTGGGCATGTTCACAAGCATTTTGTAAATCTTTTTGGAAGCGAAGATCTGCTCCGGCTGCGCGCCGGCCGGAAGCGCCGCAAAATTCGGGGGCCCGGTTCTCACTGGATTGTCATCGATCTTTGCGCGCGGATCGGGCTTGTTCATCAGCGCACGCAAAGAAGGCGCTCCCACTTTCGTGGAGCCGCCCAGCCCAGAGGTCCCATTGCTCGTGGGTGGACTTCCTCCACTGATACTCACGTCTAGTGCGTTCTTGCCGCCACCGTCGCTCGTTCCTATTCCGCCGCCGCTTTCGTGGTCGCCACCCGCGCCCCCAGTCGAGCCTGCGGCTCCGTTCGGCGAACCTCCGGGCACTCCCGGCTGCTTTCCTTCGGGCGAAATCGAAACGCGCGCGGAGAGATTTCCCTGTGGAAGCTGCGCGATCGGCGCAGGCGGAGAAGGTGTCGCGGAGAGAGCGATAAATGTTGAGGGATTTCCGCTCGCGCTGGTGGCCTGCGTTGCGCCCACCTCCGGCGCTGGTCCCGCGTCTCCCGTTTGCGCTTGGGGCACGACTCGCGGCGGCGCGCCGGCATTCAGTTCGAGATGTGGCCGGGCGGGGGCGTTGAGAGAGACGGGCATGGCGATCTCCGCCGGTTTTTGTTCGAATGCAGGCACGTCCGGAAGCGGCGCGACATTTACCTGTGCAATGCGGCGTTCTTTAGGCCGCAACTGGGCAAGCGTCTCCTCACTAATCTGCAGCCGCGGCCGCGCCGGGCCAACCGATTGCTCTAATTGCACGGTATTCGGAAGATTCGGAAGAATCTTCGGCGCCTCCAGAGGAGCGGCAGAATTGATCAACGTCTGTCGCGGATGGGTGGGGTGCGCCGGATCAGTAAAGATGCGTTGCCGTGGATGAAAGGCGTCCGCCCCTTGCGGCGGCAGCGGGTCTTCCGGCTCGCCGCGCGGACTGGGCTTGGCCTTCGGGCTCTTGCGCTCCACGAGAGGAAAATCATTGATAGGCCCCGACCAGGTGAGTTCCGTGTTGTCGAAGGCGGAATAATGCCGGGCCGAAGCGGGGAGCCGAGGATAAGGCATGACCAGAAAGACGACATGCCATAGCGCAGCGGCGAGCAAGGCACCACGGGGAATTCGCCGCTCGATCCAGCAATCCTTAAAGAAATTGCCGGCCAGAAAATCCTTCGGAACACTGGACCAACTGAAAAGCGCCGCGATGCTGCTTCCAATGCCCTGATGAAAAGCTCCCCAGCCGACTTCCAGCTTTGGTTCGTGCCCCGTTGGCAGGCGCACGGCAGCAGCGGGCTCGGCAGCCTGTCCCAAGAGATCCAATGCCCTGCCGGCCTTGCTCAAAGAGAGTTTCCTTTCGTCAAGAGTAAGACGTGCGCGCCTAGTTTGGCGCGTTAAAGCGGAGACCACAAGAAGGCTCAAGTCCAACGAACGGGGCTAAAGACCCGCCACTACAAGAAAGCGTTCAACAACGAGGCCGCGCAAGCACCTCAATCGCAAACACCTTAATATAGATGAAACCCTGCCAGCGGGGGTTTACTCGGCAGAGCTTTTTTCACCGCCAGGTTTGCCGCTGCGGCGGCGGTAAAAACTCAGGGCGGCGTCGCCCTGTCTGAGAACTCGAAACCTGGTAAGAGCGCCGGCTTCTTCGCGCAAGTTGAAGCTGCGGCGATGCTCGGCGATTACCATGCCGCCGGGCGCGAGAAGTTCCGTGGAACCAAGAAATTCTAGCACGCGGGCGTATTCCTCCGCAGCAGCGTAAGGGGGATCCAGGAAAATAGCGTCGAAACCGGGTTCGGACGGCCGCTTTCGGGAAGCCAACATGGCGAGGCCGCGAAGCGCGTCCAGGGGAAACACCGTGAAGCCGGAGCGAATTTCGAGCGACTCCAGGTTTTGTCGAATGAGCTTCGCGGCGGGAGCGTGGTTCTCGATGAAAACGACTTCCTTAGCTCCTCGGCTCAACGCCTCGATGCCAATCGCGCCAGTGCCCGCGAAGAGATCGAGGAAGCGCGCGCCGGATACATTGGGACTCAGCACGTTGAACAGGGTTTCACGCAATCGATCGCTCGTGGGGCGGAGCGCAAGACCCTTGAGACTTTTCAGAATGCGGCTTCGATACGTTCCGGCAATGACTCGCATAATTTTTGTCAGCCGACGCGCGCCAGATGATACCGCCGCTGCCATTCTCCCGGCAGGGCGCGCAAAATGCCTTGCAGCGTCTCCTTTTGCCCGGAGTCATCCGCCAACGCGAAGGCTTCGCGCCGCGCCAATTCGAGCAGTTCGCGATCGCGAATTGGATTGGCGATGTGAAAGCCGAGATCGCCGGATTGACGCGTACCAAAAAATTCGCCTGGGCCGCGCAAAAGGAGATCAGTCTCGGCGATTTCGAAGCCGTTGGACGTGCGCACCATAGTTTCGAGACGCGCGCGGGCCTCGTCCGTCATGCGCATGGGCGCAACCAGGATACAGTGCGATCGCGCCGCGCCTCGGCCGATCCGTCCGCGAAGCTGGTGGAGCTGCGAAAGTCCAAAACGCTCTGCGTGCTCGATCACCATCACCGTCGCGTTCGGCACATCCACGCCCACTTCCACGACGGTGGTCGCGACGAGAATCTGCGTCTCGTTTTTCCGGAAGCGCTGCATGACTTCGTCTTTCTCCTCGCTCGAGAGCCGCCCATGCAAAAGACCGAGCTTCAGCTTCGGAAAAACCTCTTTCGAAAGGCGCTCGAATTCCTTCATAGCCGCCTTCAGCTCGAGTTTCGATTCCTCAATCACGGGGTAGACCACATAGGCTTGATGTCCTGCGGCAACCTCGCGGCGGAGAAACTCCCAGACGCCCGGGAGATGCGGCTCCGTGGTCATGCGCGTGGAGATCGGCGTGCGGCCCGGCGGCAGCTCATCGAGAACGGAAACGTCGAGGTCGCCATACAGTGTGAGCGAAAGCGTGCGCGGAATCGGCGTGGCCGTGAGCACCAGAACATGCGGCGCGTGCCCATGCAAAGCCGCCTTGTCCATCAGCCGCTTGCGCTGCAAAACGCCGAAGCGATGCTGTTCATCAATGGCCACGAAGCCAAGCTTCGCGAATTCGACATTTTCCTCAATCAACGCGTGCGTGCCGATGACCAGTTGCGCCTCGCCGCTTCGAATGCGTTCGAGCGCTGCTGCTTTTTCCGCACTCTTCAAGCCACTGATCAACAGTTCCACCCCGTAGCCCGCCTTGGCTAGCACGCGCCGCGCCGAAAGAAAATGCTGTACCGCAAGAATTTCCGTCGGCGCCATCAACGCCGCCTGCGTGCCGTTTTCGATGGCGATCACCGCCGCTTGTAGCGCAATAATCGTCTTCCCGCTGCCAACGTCCCCCTGGAGCAGGCGGTTCATCGGCGCCGGCTTCTCCAAATCCGCCGCGATTTCCGCAAGAACGCGCTTCTGCGCCGCCGTTGGCTTGAACGGCAGAATGCGTTTCAACGCTTCGCGCACGGCGTCTTCTCGCACGCGAAACGCGATGGCGTTTTCCTTGCGCGTAGCTCTGCGGTCGAGAGCGAGACTAAGCTGGTACAAGAAAAACTCCTCGAAAATAAGCCGCTGCTGCGCCGGCGAACGAAACGTGTTCAGCGCATCCAGATTTTGCCCCGGCGCTGGAAAATGAGTCTGGATGAGCGCTTCGCCCCGCGAAGGAAAACCAAGACGCACGCGCAATCCATCGGGCAAAAGATCCGGCATCCTCGCATCAATGAGCTGCACCGCCGCGTACATCGCGCGCCGAATCTGCCGCGAGCCAAACGTGCCGATGGCCTCGTAGATCGGAACGATTCTCCCGACCTCCGTCGAATCCATCTCTTCGCTGCTCAGCACTTCGATCTGCGGATTCACCATTTCCAGCCGCGCGGGCCGCAGCTTGTCCACCTCCGCCTTGCCATGCAGTATGAGCAATTGCCCCGGCTTCAAACGCCCTTCAAGATACCCTCCGTGAAAAAACTTGCAAGGCAGCGAGCCGCCCGCGTCGTCCTGCACCAGCAAATGGTAGATCGCGTCGCGCCCGCGCATGCTGCGCACCGCCTGCCCGCTCATCACCCGCACGCGCAGCGTATACGTGCCGTTCGGCTGAATGTCCTTCACTTTTGAAAAATGGATGCGGTCTTCGTAGCGAAACGGAAGATAGCCGAGCAGGTCCTCCAGCGTATGGATCCCGCGCTGCGCGAGCAATTCGGTGCGCTGCGGGCCAACACCCTTAATCATGCGTACATCGGTGCTGAGGCTCATCGCTATTGGCATCTTCTTTATATCATTGCCGCTGGGAACTCACGGGCAGAGCGAAACTTGCATCCCTGCCACCCGTATCATTAGAGTGTGGAATCCGCACCCTTTATCCAGAAGGAGGCCCTGGTGGCCGGTAATCGTCTCACGGGTTCCGACAAGCGCGCGCTATTTCTTTGGGTGGTTCTCGGAATCCTCGGCGCGCTCTTCGCCTATAAATATTTCTTCCGCGCATTCCCCGAAGCCTCCGTCAATTTTAAAGTCTCCCGCGAAGAGGCCCTGACGCGTGCACGGAACTTTGTCAGCGGCCTCGGTGAAAACCTCAGCGGCTATCGATCCGCCATCGTTTTCAATGTAGATGACAACGCCAAAGTGTATCTGGAGCGCGAACTCGGCCTGCAGCAGGCCAACCGCCTCATGTCCTCTGACCTGAATATCTGGTTCTGGGACGTTCGCTTTTTCAAGCCGCAACAAGAAGAGGAATTCAGCGTTCGCGTGAGCCCTGCCGGGCAAATCGTAGGCTACGCACACGTCTTACCCAAATCGCAGGCGGGAGCATCGCTGGAGCGTGCGGCCGCACAGACCATCGCGCAAAATTTCCTCGTCGGCAGGCTGGGAATGGGAATGAATGGCTGGGATTTGCTGGCGGAAGAAGCAAATTCAGAGAAGATGCCGGCTCGCATAGATTGGACATTCAACTGGGAGAAGCACGATTTCCGCGCCAAGGACGCTCCGTATCGCCTGAAAGTCCAGGTGCAAGGCGACAACATCGGTGAGAGCCAGGAATTCTTGAAAGTCCCCGAAGCCTGGGAACGCAGCTACGAGAGACTCCGCTCAGGAAACAACACGCTCGAAATAGTATTCGTTGTTTTTTATCTCGCGATTCTGGGGATCGCCGTGTGGCTGGGGCTTCAGCTAACGAAGAGCGGCAAGACAACCTGGGGTCCCGCGGTCAAGCTGGGATTGCTGGCTACCGGGATGCTGTTCCTGCAGTCCCTCAACGACTGGCCGCTCTGGGGAGCGGGCTACAAAACGACGGAGTCCTACGCCAGCTTTATCTTTCTGCAAATTGTGCGCGCCCTGCTTTTTGCGGCCTTGACGGCGATCACCATTACGCTAGTCTTGCCGGCGGCGGAGCCGCTCTACCGTGGTTCTCAGCCAGACCACCTCCGCTTGGGCCAAGTCTTCACGCGGCGCGGCTTGCGCTCCAAGGAATTCTTCTCTGCCTCCGTCGTGGGTTTGTCGCTCGCCGCCGCGCACATTGGTTTTGTTGTGGCCTTTTACATGGTCGCCACGTACTACGGGGCTTGGGCGCCACAAGAGCTGAACTATTCAGACAGCGTGAATACCGCCTTCCCGTGGATTTCCGGCGCCGCCATTGGTTTACTTGCTTCGCTGAATGAGGAATTCACGTTCCGGCTCTTTGCCATCCCGTTTTTCATGCGCGTCACGCGCTCCCGCTGGATTGCAGTAATCGTGCCGGCGTTTCTCTGGGGCTTTCTGCACAGCAATTACCCGCAGGAACCGGCCTACATCCGCGGCATCGAAATCGGAGCCATCGGTATCGTCGCGGGAATCGTGATGTTGCGCTGGGGCATCATCGCGACATTGATTTGGCATTACACCGTGGATGCGTCACTGGTCGGCTTGCTATTGATTCGTTCGAATAGTCTGTACTTCAAAATATCGGGCATCGTTGTGGCCGCCGCGGCCGCCGCGCCCTTGCTCTTTGCCTGCGTCTCGTACCTCGCTCGTGGCGGGTTCGAAAGCGAGGAAGACCTCCTCAATCGCGCGGAGCCCGCTCCGGGAATTGATTTTAGAAGCGAACCGGAGCCTGCGGCTTCCGAAGCCGCAACAAGCAGCTACGCCGCGCTCGCGCCCCGCATGATCGTCTTTCTCGTCATCTGCCTGCTCGCGGGAGGCGCGCTGGCGTGGCGCTTGAAGCCGCCGTCCATTGGCGACTACCTGAAACTCTCTGTGAATGCGCGCACCGCCCGTGCGCGTGCCGATCAGGTCCTGCGCCAGCGCGGCCTCGATCCGAACTCGTACTACCACGCCACGGTCCTCTATGACGTCACCGATCCGGTTGCAAATGAATATCTGCGCCAGCGCATCGGCGTCACGGGAGTCAATGCCGTCTATTCCGGTCCCGTTCCCGCCCCGCTCTGGCGCGTGCGCTATTTCCGCGACAGCCAGCCCGAGGAGTTCGCCGTCATCTTGCGGCCCGAAGGCTCGCTCCACTCCGTCCGGCATACGCTCGCAGAAGAGACGCCCGCCGCTTCGCTGACGAAAGAGGAAGCCGTGGCGCGCGCAGAGAAATTTCTCCGTGAAGTGAAAAACCTCGATTTGAAAGACTGGACGCTGGTGGAATCCAAATCCGACAAGAAGCCCCATCGCCTCGATCACACGCTGACCTGGCAGCGGAGTGAACCCCTCGATCCCGGACCGGCGCCGGCCTCCAGTTCTTCCGATCGCGCGCATGCCCGCCTCGAAGTGCAAGTGCTGGGCGACGAAGTCACAAACTATCGAACCTACGTCAAGGTTCCTGACGACTGGCGGCGTAAACAAGAGGAATTCTCCCTTCCCCGAACCATCCTCACCTATGTGATTCCTATCCTCTATTTCATGGCCCTGGGTCTCACCGCGCTCATCGCTTTGCTCAAGAATCTGAAATCAGAGGCCGCGCGCACGATCCCTTGGAGACGCATCGGGCTCTTTTCTTTGTGGGGACTCGGCGGTTATCTGGCTGTTTTCCTATTGGGCGATCGCATCGCCGTCTTCTTGGATGGGTACAATACCGCCATTCCGTTCAAAATGATGTTTGCCGGAATTGCCATTGGCGCGCTGCTCGGCGCCCTATTCAATATGGGCGGCATCGCCCTGCTCTTCGGCATGGCTTGGTATTTTGCCGCGCGCGCCTTCGGTGCGGAACGCCTTCCGGGCAGCGCCCGCATGCCGGCGGAGTACTACCGCGATGCCCTGTGGATCGGCCTCGGCGGAGCCACCGGGCTCCTCGGGCTGGAACGCCTCCTCGCGACCGCGTCGACCTATTGGCCGACAATCCACCGGTCGCTACCGGCTACGTTCGGCCAGGACTTTGACGCCATCGTTCCAGCGGCTTCCATCCTGGGGGGCACGCTACTCCATGGATTATTCACCACCGGCATTGTCGTAGCTATCTCGGCCTTCCTGGCTGCGCACGTGCGCCAAACCTTGCTTCGCATTTTGCTTCTGGTATCCGGCGCTCTGGCCCTCGTCGGCGGAGGTTGGGGCAGTCCAGCGGATCTAGCCAAGCAGTTTCTGGCACGTCTGATCTTACTGGCAGTTCTCGCGTTCGGCGTGCGGTTCGTGATGCGCTTCAACCTCCTTGGCTGCTTTCTCGTTGTCGCCGGGACTTCTTTGGTCAGCGGCGCTGCCGAACTCCTGGCGCAGCCGGATGCGTTTTACCGCGCAAATGGCTACGCCGTCCTGCTGGCCCTTCTTTTGCTCTTCGCTTGGCCTCTCGTGGCTCCACGCACGCGCCGTTCAGTGCCTTCGGCCTAATCTTTAGGCCCCCGGTGCTTGGGAGGACCCTGCCGGAGCCCTGCCGGGGAGCCACCGAGGCTGGCATTTCGGAAACAAATTCCACAGACGCAACGTTGTTATAGTGGGAAGCCGTGCTACCCATGGGCGTTGTTGTGCGTCCAAATTGGGTGGTCGTGTGATACGCTGCGTCAGGCCGCAAGCTCCAATTCGAGCTAAACTGTTGTTTCACAAGCGGCAACGCCAACGTGCTCGAATAGAAAGCGAAACATGCCGCTTCCCACATGGGCTTTGGCTTTGGCCGATGAAAACGGTCGCTCGGGTAGCATAAACGCCGCCCTGGCCTCGGTGACCTCTTTGCCCCACCTCGACGAGCGTGCGCTGGTAGCGGAAGCGCAAGCGGGCAACCGTGCCGCTTTCGAGGAACTGGTTCGCCGATTCGACCGCGATGTCCTGCGCTTGGCCTTGAACCTCATGAAGCGGCCCGAGGACGCCCGGGACGTCTACCAGGAAGCTTTCCTCAAGGTTTACCGCAATCTCCATCGCTTCCGTTTTGAATGCAGCTTTTACACCTGGCTGTATCGCATTGTCACCAACGTCTGCCTCGATCACTTGCGCCGCCGGCAGGCGCGCCCCGAGGATCAGGCGCCTGAATTGAGCGTGGGCGTCCGCGAGGAGGGTATCACCGACTTTTTTGAGCGCCAGCGCGAACATCGTCCGACGTTGGATCCCGAACGCTGCTTCATCGGCAAGGAAATCAAGAATCGCATCGCTCTCGCGATGGAACGCCTCTCGCCCCGCGAACGGATCGTTTTCGAAATGAAGCACTACCAAGGCTTGAAGCTGCGCGCCATCGGCGACGCGCTGGGCACCACCGAGGAAACCGTGAAGAATTCGCTGTTTCGCGCTACGCGCAAACTCCGCCAGGAATTGGGAGTGCTGCGATGAGCGCCTTTGAAAAGAAAGTGAAGTGCGAGGACGTCGCTCCTCTCCTGGTTTTCTATGTTTGCGATGAAGTGAGCGAAAAAGAACGCAAACAGATTGAGGCCCATCTCGCAGGCTGCAAAGAGTGCTCCGCGCAGCTTGGCGATGAGCACGAGCTCCAGCAGGCCATGATTGCTTCTCCACAGGCCGCCGATGAGCTCGACGCCTCCGGAATCCTTCTTGCACAGTGCCGCAGCGAACTTGCCGAGTCCCTTGACGATCTTTCCGCCCCGCCCATTCAGGAACATTGGCGGCCCTTTGGCTGGCTGCGCCAGTGGATGGCGCTGCGCCCCGCCTGGAGCGGCGCTGTTTTGGTTCTGTTCGGAATCATCATTGGCGCGCAAGTAGTTCCCCTCCTGCAGAACGGCGGCGCCAACTCCAGCTCTCAAACCGTAAACGTCTCCCCCAAACCGCAAATCACCGAAGATCAACTTTCCAAGATGGCCGTCGCCGGAATTAACTTCCCCTCCTCGACCGGGTCTGGCCCGGGCACTGTGCAATTGCAGCTTAGCGCCGAACAACCCATGGTTCTGACTGGCCCCGTGGATGACAGTGACATGCGCCGCGTTCTCACCTATGTCGTTGAGAACAGCGACCGCTTCGATGCCGGTGTGCGCCTCGATTGCATGGAGGCTCTTAAGGCTGGAGTGGGAGATCAGGAAGTGCGGCGGGCGTTGGTCGCCGCCGCCCGCCACGACCGCAACCCCGCCGTGCGCATCAAGGCTTTGGAGTCGCTTCGGCTCGCGGCTGCGGATGAGGCCGTCCGCCAGGCCCTCCTGGATGCTCTTGAGCACGATGACAATCCCGGAGTGCGCGTAGAAGCCGTCAATTTGCTTGTGGGTTCGCTGGATCATGAAGTCGTTGACATGCCGGCTCCTACCCCCGCGCCTGATGTCATCGCGAATGTTCCCGTGGCAGGGTCAAAGCCTGATGACGAATCCATGGATCGCGTCATTCGCGTGCTAGGGCAGTTGCGGCGCCGCGACCCCAGCCCCTATGTGCGCTTGCGCAGCGCTGCCGCCCTGCGGCAGATTGGTCCGCGCGAAGTACAGTAGCTTTGGATTTGGAAAGAGATTCCGTCTTGCGATGATTACCCGCTTCCAACGAGCAGCTTCTTCTTTCGCGCGCCGCATCCTTCCATTCCCGTTCCTGGCTTCTTTCCTTTGCTTCGCGCTTTTTCCTTCGATCGCTTTTGCCGCGGCAGAAAAAGAGCCAGCTTTCATCGAACCCGCCCTTCCGGGTGATCCGGGCTCGCAGCATGCCTCCGTGGTCCGCACCGGCGCGTTGACAACACGAGATGGCCTGACGCTTCGCCTCACCGCCGATCTTGGCTCCGTCAAGATTTTTCAACTGGAACCCGGCGCGGCGCCTGTTGTGCGTTACTCCGTTCGCATTGAAACCGATGCCCATGGCGCAGCAGCTCAGCAATTGCTTGAGAACTACTCTCTCAAGGCCAAGCCCGCGAATTCCGGCGTGGAAATCACGGGCGCCCTCCCGCCACAAGCCGCGCATTCCACCGATGCGCAATTCTGGGTGCAGTTTGAAGTAACCATCCCGCGCGGCTACAGCGTCGAGATAAATACTGACGCCGGCGACATCGAAACCCAGGACATCGGCGGCACTGCGAGCCTTCATACTCAGGGGGGAAACATTCGTACCGGCCGCATCGGCAGCCCGGATCTTCACGGCATCCCCTCCGGGCACCCTCTAGCCAAACTGGAGACGCAAGGCGGCCACATCCAGGTTCTCGATGTGGCCGGCGACCTCACCGCCTTCACCGCCGGCGGTCACGTCAACGTGGGCAACATTGCCGGGGACGCCAATCTGCACACGGGCGGCGGTCACATTCGTGCCGGGCAGATCGGCGGCCGCGCCCAACTGGAAACGGTCGGCGGCAACATCACCGTTGCGCACGCCGGAAATTTCGTGGACGTGCACACCGGCGGCGGCCAGATTGATTTTGGCGAAGTTCGCGGCTCGGTTCATGCCCAGACTGGCGGCGGCGGCATCCGCGTCATGACCGTTTCCGGCCCGCTCCAAGTGGAATCCAACGGCGGCAGCATCTGCCTCACGCGCGTAGCCGGCACCGTGCAAGCGGCCACCTCAGGCGGCACGATCACCGCGTGGATTAATCCAGACCCGGCATCCGCAGGCGGCGCTGTGCGCCTGGGAGGCGCTTCGCAACTCGCTTCCGGAAACGGCGATATCATCGTTTTCCTCCCGCGAAATCTCTCCGCAAATATTGACGCGACAGTCGCAACAGGCGGCGAGCGCCGCATTGAGGCGGACCCCGCTCTGCACCTGGTCATGGTCGCGCCCGGTCCCGGCTCTGGCTCTGGCTCCGTCCATGCCACCGCCATGCTGAATGGCGGCGGCGAGCCGCTCAAGCTGCGCACCACCGCCGGAAAAATCCGTCTTCAGTTTCTGGATTCGGATACCGCCTACCGCGATTCGCTCATCCGCGAGCAGCAAGAACGCATCAAGCAGCGCCTCGAGGAATATCAATACAAGATGGTCAAAATCGGCCCGGATCCCGTTCAGGCACCCGAGCCGAACTTCAACAACAGCGACTGGCTCGAGACCTGGCTATACAAATTGGAAATCGCCTTTTCGGGCGGCCTCCGTGAGGAGCCGGACGACTTCCAGAAACGCCTCATCTCCCATCCCCACCCGTCATATCCCAATCTCGCGCAACGCGCCGGCCTGCAAGGCATCGTGAAGCTGCAGGTGCACGTGAAAAAGGATGGAAGCGTCGAAGCCGAGAAAGTTCTCGAAGGCGAGCCCGCGCTCGCCGACGCCGCGATCGCCGCCGTCAACCAGTGGCGCGCCAAGCCGGCGTGGATGAACGGCAAGCCCATCGAGGTGATCTCGATCGTGACCTTTAATTTTCAGTTGCACTGAGCGGCAGTTTTCTCAGCGCGCGAATTTCGTTGGGGTCCTCGGTTCCGGTTCGTAGCACGTAGCACCTACTCGAAGGGGGTGGAACGTCATGCTTCGCCATGCTTCCCGCGCGGCTGTTCTGTTCGTCCTGGTCCTCGGTGCAATTTGGGCTGTTCCCAGTTACGCCATCAGCAAGGAATTCAATCAATCCTATCCGCTGCAACCCGGCGGCTCGTTCGAATTGCAGAACGTCAACGGAGCCGTCGACGTGCAGGGTTGGGACCGCAATGATGTTGAAGTGCACGCCGTGAAAACGGCCAAGCAAAAGGAGTCCGACCTCGACCGCGTTTCCATTGAGGTGGACGCCAAGCCCAGCGCCGTCTCCATCACCACGCGCTATCCGCAAAACGAAGGCGTCGAAGTGGCCGTCGTCTACACCATTCACGTTCCGCACAGCGCCCGCGTCGAGCATCTCGGCACCGTGAACGGCACCTTGCGTGTCTCTGGTGTGGACGCCGTGGAAGATCTCCACACCGTCAACGGCGACATCGAAGTCTTCGAAGCGGGCGGCAGCATTCACGCCCACACCACCAACGGCAACGTCCGCCTCGAGCTCGCGCGTCTCCACGAAAAAACCGGCGTGACCGCCGAAACCACAAATGGATCCCTCGTCCTCGCCGTTCCTTCCGACACCCAAGCCGATCTCGAGGCCCGCTGTTTGAACGGCAACTTCTTCTCGGAACTCCCCATCGCCATGGAAAGTACGCAGCACCCACGCGAGATGCACGGAAAATTGGGCCGCGGCGGCGCTCCGATTCAGTTGCGCACCGTGAATGGCGGCATTCGGGTCATCGTTCTGCGCTCGACCGTCTGACGCTTTTCCATCTGCCGCGTCTAACCACTGAGGAGGATGGGACAAAATGAAGAAACAAACGATGCTACTCACCGCGGGGACGGCCGCGTTCAGCCTCGCGCTGCTCGCTTTGCCCGCCCGCTCCGCAAATTCTCAAAGCCCTGACGATTCCACGATCGCGCGGTTGCAGCAAAAAATTGCAGCTCTGGAGGCGCAACTGCAAGCTAGGTTGAGCCAGCAGCAGGCTGAATCGGCCCTTCTCGAAATCGCTCCCGCACCGCAGGACTACGACTTGGATCTCGATCAGGAGAATCAAGTCGTCCAGCAGCTCGAGCAGCTTCCCAACGTGGAAACCGGCAACATGAGCTTCGTGATGGACGACGAAGGTTCCAGCTGGCTCGGCGTCGAGACCCACGAGGTTACGACGGACAAGGCCAAAGAGCTGAAGCTTCCCGCTGAACGCGGCGTCCTCCTGGGCAAGATTGCCGCGGACAGCCCCGCGGCCAAAGCCGGCCTCAAGGAAAAGGATGTCGTCACCGAAGTCAACGGCCAGCGTGTGGAAGGCACCGCGCAATTTCGCCGCATCATCCGCGAAATCCCCGCCGGACGCACTGTGCAGCTCACGGTATGGTGCGATGGCCGTTCTCAAACGGTCAGCGCGACTCTGGGCAAAGCCGAAGAGGGCCGCCACGGTTTCAAATTCATGGCTCCCACGCCAGGCGCCTTCGCTTTCCGCATGCCAGACACCCCGATGATTCCCGACATTCCGCCCATGGAATGGAACGGAACCATGATCCTCGGCGGACAACCGCGCCTCGGCATCGACGCCGAAGATCTCAATGGCCAGCTCGGCACATTCTTCGGCGCTCCCGATGGCGAAGGCATCCTGGTCCGTGAAGTGAATCAAGGATCGCCCGCCGAGAAGGCCGGCCTGAAAGCAGGCGACGTCATCACCTCGTTCAATGGCGAACGCATCCGCTCGGTCGGCGACCTGCGCGAAAAACTATCGGCCAAGCATGAGGAAAAAGACAAAACCGTGAAACTGGGTGTTCTGCGCAACAAAAGTGAAGTCTCTCTAACCGTCGAATTGCCGGCCCCAGCAGCGCACAGCAAGAAAATCGTTACCCATCGCACGAACATTTAACTCGGGTCCATTCAAAAAAAGGCCCCCGTCCAGGTCGGGGGCCTTTCATTTAAGCTATTTTCTCAGCACGTTCGCCGTATTAGTTTCGAACGGCAAAGCTCTTTCACACCTCGTCCGTTGGCAGTGCTGAAAGCGCCGCGTCAAACGCCGCATAGTGATGGTGATGTTCCTCCGGCTCGTTCAGCGCCGCTCCATCCCGTTCGACCCACGCGTGCGCCTGAAACTTTCCATTCTCTTTTCGAATGCCAACGCGCAAATGAGACGCAATCCCCTGCCGCTGGAGCAGCCACCACAGCGTCAGCGACAACGTTAGACACGTTGGACTAACCAACCCGTGCCGTTCCGCGGCGTAAACCATGTGAGCGGTCAGCTTCGCGCGCTCGCCCACGTTCGAACATTCTTTTTTTCCATTTGAGTTTGAAACGAATCGCTGCAGCGCTGCCTGCGTCGCGCGAAATCCTCGCCATCGCAGACTCAGCGATACCATCGGCAGCAGCACCATCGCGCGCAGAAAGAGGCTCTGCGCCGGGTGCTCCTTGGCGCTAAATCGCCGGAACCGTTCCCACATCGGCAGGGAGCACTTCGAGCAAGCCGTTATCCACGAGCCGGCTCAGCAGCTCAACAAAGTTCGTGCGCAGCAATTCCGGTTCCACATCGAACTCCGCCAGAAGCTCCTGGTACGCCGCATCAATGCTCGGCGAAGTCGTCACCACTTGCCACATCCGCGTGCCGGTCTCATCCAGCCCGAAGTATCGCTCCGTCTCCAGGTTGAGCAGCACGGATTCCTGCTCTAAAAAGCGCACCAGAACGTGCGCAGGTGCGGCAGCGCGATCCACAAACGAAACCATCGTCAAGGCTCCTCAGGGGAGGTGTGGCGCTCTTTTGCGCTTCAGCTGGAAGGACGCCAATCCCCGGTCGACCATTCTACCGGGGATTACCGTCCTTCGCCACAAGCCGGAATCCACTTGGCCTTTCAATTCCCCAGGCACGTGGCGCGCGCAATGATTATCTCTACGGACAACAAAAGGCCGGCCCCAGAACTGCGAGCCGGCCGATCATCCGCTTCTCGTTTCCGTGCCCTAGGACTTCTTTTTCTTCACGTTCACTTTCAGGTCGATTCCCGGAGCCATCATCTGCAGCTGTTCGAGCCCTTGTTTGGCCTGCTGGCCCCACGGTCCGTTGGGATCGAGATCGATCGCTTTCTGGTACGCCTCAATGGTCCCGGGCGCAAACTCCGGCACTTCCTTGTCTCCGACCTTTTTCACCGTCATTTTGTAAACCAGTGACGCGCCCAGCAGATACCACGTCTGCGCATTCTTTGGATCCAGTTCGGCGGATTTCTGCAGAGGCTCCACGGCATCACCCAAGCGATTGGCGTTGTACAGGCTGATGCCGAAATTTCGCCAGGCGGTCGCCGCGTTCGCCGGATCGAGTTCCGCGCTCTTTGCGTATGCCGCTTTGCCTTCTTCAATCTTTCCCGCGCGCGCCAGCACGTTGCCCAGATTGTTGTAGTAGCCGGGCACATCCGGCTTGGCAGTGATCGCCTGCTGATAGGCTTGCGCCGCCTCCTCGTTGCGGCCCGCAATGTCATAAGCTTCGCCAAGTTTTGCGAAAACCAGGTGCAGGTTGGGGTCCTTTTCGCCGGCCGCCTGTTGCGCGGCTTTGAATTCAGTAGCTGCCTGATCGGAAAGGCTCGTCAGCTTCTGTTTCAGCGGATCGCGCTGGTCGGGAGTCGCCTTTTGCAAATCGGCCTTGACGGCCCTCTCCTGATCGAGAATCGTGTTGCCCGCCGCGAAATGTTGCTTCAGACCTTCAAACTTGGTTTTCGCCTCTTCATTCTTTTTCTGCACTTCCTGATACTCAGCGCCCTGCTTGGAAGCGATGTCCTTAAAGTTCAGGTCAATTCTCGCTTCCGATCCGCTCGTTACCCGGCAATTGGAGGGGTAAGGAGGATTCGGGGCTGGCAGTATGACGTTGACGACGTAAACGCCCGCACGCAGATTCCGGAACATGTAATTCCCGTCTTTGTCCGTCTTCGTCTCTTGCTTCACGCCCTGATCGCTTATAGCTTGCACAGGGAGGTCCGCCCAAGGCTTGCCGGCGATATCCATGATCTGTCCGCGGATCACGCCGTCGGCCTGGGCCGCTGCACTTGGCGTAAGTACGCTTGTCAGCGCCGCCACAACCAATATGGCGAGCACCCACGACTGATGAAAACGCTTCATGCTTCATTCTCCTTCTTCACGGGGGAGCCCCGCCCGGAGTCCCTGGGCAGTGGGCCCCATTATCTCTCATCCCGCCCAGATTCCAAGGGCAGAGCTATGCGGAAACGGCTCGCCGATAGGGGACAGGGTCCGGCACTCCCGCTTCCTGGAACGCGCGCAGACGCAGCAAGCAGCTATCGCAGGCGCCGCAGGCTGCATCCTCGTTCTGGTAGCACGACCAGGTTAGCTGCAGAGGTGCCCCAAGCTCGATGCCCCGCCGGATAATCTCGCTCTTTTTGAGAGTAATCACTGGCGTAACGATTTCGATCTCCGTTTCCGGCCGCGTACCCACACGGATCAACTCTTGAAATACGCGGTAATATTCCGGCCGGCAATCGGGATAGCCGGAACTGTCTTCCGCCACCGCGCCGATGTAGATCGCGCCTGCGCCGATCGCTTCTGCCCAGCTCACCGCCACCGATAGAAAATGTGCGTTGCGAAACGGAACGTACGTCACGGGAATCGCGCTCCCGTGCAGTCCAGGCGCGCCCAATTCGTTTTCCGGGACGGAAATGTTTTTGTCGGTGAGCGCGGACCCGCCGATGGCGCGAAAGTGGTCAAGTTGCACCACGAGCCGCTCCCGCACTCCGTAGAAATCCGCAATGCCTTCGAACGCGCGCCGCTCGCGCTCCTGCGTGCGTTGGCCGTATCCCGCGTGTAGCAGCGCCACATTCGAAGCGCCATGCCGCTCCCGCGCAATCGCCGTGCACACGCACGAGTCCATCCCCCCACTCAACAGCACTACCGCTTTGCGCGAATCCGTCATCAAGCCTTTCTTCAACCGCGGCGCGCTTGAACTTGCCTCCACCTCTCCGCGAATTCTCTGCGTCTTCTTCCTGCCAGGCCCGCTCAAACACTCCAAGTTCCTTCTTAATCTTTTACTTCCTTTACTTCATTTACTTCCTTGATCTCAAACTCCCTTCGTCGCCGGATCCCAAATGAATTTATGCAACTGCAGCCCCAGCCGCACCGGCAAACCATCCGCCAGGATCCACTCAACCACCTCGCGCGGCTCCAAACCTTGCCATTTCCCTGCCGGATCCTCAAACACCGGCGAAAACAACACCTGCTTCACTCGCCGCGCCAGTTCATGTTGCGTCGTAAACTCCCGCGCAAACTCGTAATCGCGCCGTGTCGAAATCACGAATTTCACTTCATCCTGTTCGCTCAGCGCCTCCAGGTTGTGCATTTCGAACGTATCCGCTTCGCCGGAGTCCGGGCACTTCACATCCACGATTTTGATCACCTCGCGCGGGAGCTCTCCGATGTAGCGCTCCCCGCTCGTCTCCACCATCACCGTATATCCCGTGGCAAGCAACTTCTCCGCCAGAGCATAAACCTCTTCCTGTAGCAGCGGCTCGCCGCCCGTCAGTTCTACCAGTGGCACGGCCGATTCTGACCCGTGCAATTTCTCGCTCCGCCCCGCGAGTTCATCCACGCAGCCCAGAACTTCCTCCACACTCATTTTCTTCCCGCCATGGAACGCATACGCAGTGTCGCACCACGTGCATCGCAGATTGCAGCCGGTCAGCCGCACGAAAATGCAAGGCAAGCCCGCGCGAGTGCCTTCGCCCTGAATCGATTTGAAAATTTCCGTAATGTACATGGCGTGTTGCGGCCCGCTACTGCCGGTTGGCATCCACCTTGCGCGCATTGCGCCGTGACAGCCAGTAGATCGCGCCAAAGAAAAGCACCATCGTAACGATCAGGCGCGGATAGCCCGGCGCGAATCCCATATAGCGCAGAACCACGATGTAGCCTGCCGCCACCAGCAGCGCGGGAATCATAATAATGAAGAACGACTTATTCATGCGCTCACCTGTTCTGCAAAAGCACTAAGCCCCTGGCCGGTACTGCGCCCGGCTCGTATCCGTTTCCCACAAAAGTACGTCGGTAACTCGCGCACCGGCGGGCAAATCCTTCAGCTTCCTCGTAACCTCATCGTAAAAGTATTTCGCCACATTCTCTGCCGAGGGATTCACGGTCTTAAACGGTTCCAGGTCGTTCATGAACTGGTGATCGAGCCGGCCCATGATCTCGCGAATCACCTGCTTGAGCTGCGTGAAATCCACCAGCAGCCCGACGGAATCCAGCTGCGGCCCCTCCAGCGTCACGCGCACGCGATAATTGTGCCCATGCACGTTCTCGCATTTGCCTTTATATCCTCGCAGGGCATGGCCCGCTGAAAACGTCTCTTCCACGCTGACTTGAAACATGTCTCTCCAAAATCGTGCTGGGCGTTCGCCGCGAATCTCGCTGGATCACGGCCCTTCAGGCGGGACTTGCCGTACTGCTTCGCAGCTGCTCCAGGCCTGCTTTCCCATCGAAAAACCGGGCCACGGCGGCCAGTTCGTGTGTCGTCCCGTAGTGCGGCAGCGACTCCAGGAAAATCTTACCATAGGGCATGCGTTGAAGCCGGGTGTCGAGCAGCGCCAGCACTCCACGGTCCGTTTTCGTTCGAATCAAGCGTCCAAATCCCTGTTTCAGCGCCAGAACCGCCTGCGGCACCTGGAATTCCGCAAACGGGTTGCGCCCATCTTCCTGCAGCGCACGCACGCGAGCCGCAACGATCGGGTCGCTGGGCACCGCGAATGGCAGCCGGTCCACAATCACGCAGGAAAGCTGCTCCCCCGGCACGTCCACGCCTTGCCAAAAGCTTGCCGTCGCGAATAGCACCGCCGCCTCGGTGTTCTTGAAGCGTTCCAGCAGGACCGACCGCGGCGCCGTCCCTTGCAGCAGCAAGGGAAACGGCACTCGCGATCGCAGGCGCTCGAACAGATCGTTCATCTGCGAATAGCTGGTGAACAGGCAAAACGCCCGGCCCTGGCTGAGTTCCAATAGCTTGGCGATTTCCTCCGCGGCCTTTGCCGGAAATCCGGCGTCGCGCACGTCCGGCATCGTTCGCGGCAGGTATAGCAGTGCCTGGCTTGGAAAATCGAACTCCGGCGGCAGCGCGCGGTCCTTTGCGTGATCGATCCCCAGCCGCTGCCGAATGTAGTCGAATCGTCCGCCGACGGTGAGCGTCGCGGACGTCAGGATGACGGTGTCGAACTGTTCGAACAACCGCTCCCGCAGAATCTGGCTCACATCAATCGGCGTAGCCGTCAGGAACACGCCCTTGTTTCTGCGCTCGTACCAATACACGAAGTTCTTTTCGTTCGATTCAAATAGAAAGGCCAGCTCTTGCCGCAATTCGAAGCTGCGCCGCGCAATGCGCGTCAATTCTTCCGGCTTGGTCGCGAGCGCCGCGAATTCCGTCTCCACGCCTTTCAGCGAAGCCGTCAGCGCGTCGTACGCTTCGCGGTTCTGTTCGAGAAACGCCTCGCGCTCGGTCCGCGAGAAAGAAAATCGCCCATCGCGCGACGGAAAGAGTTCGAAAAAGCCGCGGCTGCGCTCGCGGATCCGCTGCGTCTTGCGCAACAGCGATGGCGTCCCCAAATTCAGCAAACGCAGCGTCTGATCCGCGTCCCGCGCCAGCTCCTCGAACCGGTAATTCGAAATCTGCCGCCCGAAATAGTCGCTCGCCACGTCCTCCATCTCATGCGCTTCGTCGAACACCACCGCCGAGTACTCCGGCAGGATGCTCCCAAAATCATCCTGTTTCAGCGCCAGGTCCGCGAAAAACAAATGATGATTCACGATGATCAGGTCGGCCTCTTTGGCCCGCTGCTGCATTGCTGTCAGGAAACACTGGTTGAAGTCCGCGCACTTTTTACCTGTACAGGTGTCGCGCCGAGCGTCCAGCCGCGTCCACAAATCCGAATCATCCGGCAGAAACGTCAGCTCCGCGCGGTCCCCCGTCTCCGTAAGCTTCGCCCAATCGCGAATCTGCCGGAACGAATCGATCTCCTCGATGCCCTTCAGCATCGGCTGATCCGCCATCTGATGCAGCTTCGCGCGGCACAGAAAATTCGAA
>Ga0206952_10045_pt1 | contig 37898 bp, 33 predicted proteins | sample Alteio_BWOrgHeat_39_FD_152966 | JGI IMG/M metagenome (GOLD analysis project Ga0206952, IMG submission 152966) | Enriched cells from forest soil in Barre Woods Harvard Forest LTER site, Petersham, Massachusetts, United States -... | ecosystem: Environmental > Terrestrial > Soil > Temperate forest >... | reverse complement strand
CCGCGGTTTTGCGGGTCAGAAAACGGTCCGTGGCGATGGCTACGACGGCAGCCAAGAGGACGGAGAGGATGAGGACGGCAGCGAACCACCTGCGGGAAGGCTGGCCATTGGCTGGTTGAGCTTCAGAAGTTTCGTGAGAAGTTCCTGCATGGTCGCGTCCCGTGCCCGCAGGCCGCGGATGGAAGGTGAGGACATAGTTGCCTTTGGGCATTTCGACCAGGACCGGGTCGTCCGCCCCCTCCGAGGCATAGTACTCCGCGAGTTTGGAGCGCAGGCGCCCGGCTTGCACGCGGACCATGGAGTCGAGATGCGGGTCAAAGTCCTTCTGTCGGCCGAAGACCTCAGTCGCAATTTGGTACTCCTTTGGAGAGGTACCAGAATGCTCCAAGGAATGATTGGCGAGGTAGCGCAAGAGCTTGCAAAGAGACTCCGAGCCATGGAGCGTATGGCTGGCAAGAAGTTTCTCGATTTGGACGAGATAATGGGCTCTCTCAGACACGGGGACCACCGGGCCGCATTGTAACACCAAGGTAACGTGGGGCGCATCCCTTTGCGAGATTAGGCTTTATGCCGGGTAACCGTATCAGACCCAAGGAGACTATGCACGTCACTCAAAAAACTGATAGAACGCATCATATTTCTTCACCGCCCCGCGTTTGGGTGCTGGTTTCTCTGTTTGCAGAGGGATCAACGGGAGTCGCTGTCAGGGCGGCGAGGCGGCACAAGCTCGAGGAGTTTGGGGGTAGTTCGCTACGCAGGTCGGTTCAACCGGTTGCCGTCTATTCCAGTTCACGTTGGGGTGTGCCCGGGCAGTTAGAGCGCCCGGAGAGAATGTCGGTAGCTTCAGAACCCGGCCGATAAACGTGGCGGATTCCCCATATATAGCGAGTGATTGCATTCGAATGCCAAGAGTTTCGAACACTACGTAGGGTGCTGAGGAGGGGTGTCATGAAAAAGCAAGCGATTCTAGGATGTGTCCTAGTTCTGTGTCTCGCGTTTGTACTCTGTGCGAGCACAACTTTTGGCCAAGCTGTGTTTGGGAGCATCATCGGGACGGTGACGGACCCGCAGGGAAATGCAGTAGCGGGGGCGAAAGTTACTGTTACTTCGGTGACGAAGAGTTTTACTTTTGACACGACCACGAACGATAGCGGAAATTATTCGGTCACGCACCTGATCCCGGATACCTACAAAGTGCGCATCGAAGCTGCTGGATTCCAAGTGACGGAACTACCCAGCATAGCTGTGAGTGCAGATGCGGCTGCCAGCGTCAATACGCAACTCGTGGTAGGAGCGGTGACGCAGACTGTCGAAGTCACGGGCGATATTCCTCAACTGCAGACGGACCGTGCAGACGTGGACGTGCAGTTCAGCCAGAAGTACGTGGAAGACCTGCCGATCCTAAACCGGAATTTCACCAATTTCGAATTGCTTTCGCCGGGAACGCAGAAACTCCCTGGTTTCAGCCACGCCGCGACGGAAAATCCACAGGGTGGCGGCCAGATTGAGGTTAATGGGCAGCACTTCTCGGGCACAAACTTCGAACTCGATGGCACGGACAACCAGGATCCCATCCTCGGCATTATCGTTGTAAACCCGAATCTTGACGCCATCGGAGAAGCGAAAGTCGCCCTTCAGGATTACGACGCAGAATCGGGCAAGGCGACTTCCGGAATCGTCAGGGTGCAGACGAAGTCCGGCTCAAACGAATTCCACGGCACGGGCTTCTATTTCTACCGCAACAGCGACCAGGAAGCGACAGATCCTTTCACACCCCGCAGCGTTCCACTCGCCGCGGCCAATTGGAAACAGTTTGGCGGTTCTGTCGGCGGCCCCATCATCAAAGACAAGCTCTTTTTTTTCGGCGACTACCAGGGTACCAAGCAGCAACAAGGTATCGCTAACAAGTACACTACTCCGACCGCTGAAGTTCTCAAATCCTGCAATATAGCGACGAACGCTCAGAGCGCCACTCCGGGCTTTTGCGACTTGAGTGAGTATTTTAAGGCCTTCGGGTCCTCGGCCGCGATTTTTGACCCCACGACCGGTAATCAACAAACGGGAGTTGGCCGCACGCAATTTTGCGGACCCACTGCGGCGCCTAACTGCGCGACTATGCCGAACTGGATTCCCATCAGTGCGAACCCAGCGATCAATCGCGTCCCCACGAATGTACAAAATGTGCTGGCCTTGTTCCCGACCCCAACCGTGACATGCGGCGCGACGCCAACAACTGCTTGCCTAAATAGCAACTTCGATTCGAGCGGTTCAGGCCCATTTGATCAGAAGTCGTTTGACACTCGGATTGACTACAGCGCTCCGCACAATTTTCAGGTCTTCGGCCGCTTCAGTCTCGACTACTTTTCACTGTCGGGGCTTGGCGGACTAGGCGCCCTTGGCGGGCTAGGTTTTGGTCCGGGCGGGTTGGACGGATCTTCCATCAATCACGACTATAGCCTGGCGGCTGGTTTTACCAAAGCCATCGGTACGAAGTGGCTGACGGACTTTCGGTTCGGGTATTTTAAGTACAATCCACAAACGCATTACTCGGACGCGAGCAAGACGCCTATGGATGCGCTTGGTTTTCCATGCCTGAATACCAATAGCACACTTGCAGGCACAAATTGCGCCACAGGAGTTGTCGGCCCACCTGTAACCGGCGGCCTTTCTGGGTTCCAGTTTACTCTAAACGGCGGAAACGCCGGCTCGGGAAACGGCAGCCTTTCTTCATTTGGAGATGGGTTGAACATCGGCCGTTGCAATTGCCCACTGACCGAAAGCGAACAGCAATTCCAGTTTGTAAATAACTGGACTCGGATACAGGGCAACCACCAGTTGAAATTTGGGGCGGATATCCGGTACGCCGAGAACCTGCGCGTTCCTAGCGACGCCAGCCGCACCGGACTCCTGAACTTTGATTCCGGCGGTACTTCCAACGGGGGTGCAGGTGGTTTGGCCCTCGGCACCTTCTTATTGGGGGACGTTACCTCTTTCCAGCGCTTTGTGAGCACCAGCTTAACCGCGGCCGAGCGGCAGAAGCGGTGGTTCTTCTACGGCCAGGACTCCTGGCGCATCAGTCCAAAGTTCACGATGACCTACGGCCTCCGTTGGGAGATTTATTTCCCGGAGAGAGTCAATGCTAAAGATAACGGAGGTTTTGCCAATCTGGATCAGGGCGTGATTCGCGTGGCTGGCGAGGGCCCCATTGGTCTAGATGGCAATATTAACAATACGTTGAAGGCGTTTGCGCCGCGTCTCAGCTTTGCCTATCAGTTCGATTCGAAGACCGTGGTGCGCATCGGTTATGGCCGTGGATTCGACATCGGTGTGTTTGGATCAAACTTCGGCCACGTTGTCACCCAGAACCTGCCAGTTCTCGCTCAACAGTCCCTCCAGGACACAAACTGTGCGCAGCAGCCTACTTGCGGCTCGGGTACGACGAACAACCGGTTTCCTGTCTTCACGCTTAACCAAGGACCACAGTCTTTCTCTTTTGCCAACATCCTTGGCGCGATCACATCCGCTGGCACCTTGCCCCTGCAAGGACCGGACGGCACAGTGCAGCCCAGAATTCGCCCGACCACTCAAAGACTCCCCACCATCGACCAGTGGAATGCTACCATTCAACGGCAGATCACACCGACGATTAACGTTACCGTCAGCTATATCGGCAACAAGGGCACGCACGTTTTCTCTGGCCAATCGCCCTCTTATAACAACAATGAGCCTGCGATCGGTACGGGAACGGATGGTTATGTCTGCAAACCTAACCCGGCCCCGGCCACAACATTCGATTGCAAACAGTCGTTCGTGGCTTCTGTGCCACAGAGTAATCGGCGTAAGTATTTCTTGAACGGGGTTCCAGCGTTCACTTATCCCGGCCAGACCTTTAAAGACGCACAAGGCAATGTTCACCCAACTCCGGCGTGCTGCGCCGTGGATACGGGTTACTTCGGTAACGACGCCGACGACAAATACAATGCGCTGCAAATCAAGGCGGAAAAGCGCACCAGCTACGGACTGCAGTTCATTGCGCACTACACGTACTCACGCGCGTATGACTACGACCAGAGCTATTTTGACGTAAACAAGGCAGTGGCCTGGGGCCCCAACCCGTACAATCGAAACAGCGTGTTTGTGGCCAACACAATTTACGAGTTGCCCGTCGGGAAGGGCAAAACATTCATGGGGAACGCCAGCCGGGCCATGGATTATGTAGTCGGAGGCTGGCAGATAACCAATACTCTGAATTGGGGCAGCGGCCTCCCGTGGACGCCCAGCCTTGCGAACTGCGGTCAGGTTTCAGACGCCGGACCATGCCGGCCGAACGTAGTGGGCAACCAAAAGCTCGCGACAGGGGTTACGCGGAACTCCGTTGGGACGTTCTGGTTCACACCCGTTACAACGTTGACCCAAAACACCCTTCCGGAAATCACCAACTCACCCACGGACATTAGCGGCACGATGGACGCTTGCCAGTTGGCGCGTCCGACTGCTGGTCCGTTCGCACTTCCCGCTTGCGGCCAGATCGGCAATGCCGGCTTCGATTCCTATCGCGGTCCGCATGCCTTCTTCGACGATATGGCGCTGTCGAAGAACTTCACCATCACCGAGCGCGTCAAGGCGCAGTTCCGCTTCGATGCTTACAACGTCTTCAACCATCCGGTCCTGGCCATTCCCAGCAACACCTGTGTGGATTGCTCAGGAGCCGGCCAGATCACGGATATCGAGGCCGACGCCTCACCGGGTTCGCCCGTTGGCATGCGGCAATTGCAGTTCGGCGTCCGTGTCACTTTTTAATCAGAAGCAAGGACAACCCACCACCCCGACGGGGAGCCCTGACCGGCTCCCCGTTTTTTATGCTCTAATCTTCAGGCCCTTACTGCCGGGAACTTCCAGATGGTGCTGATGCGAATGCAATGTCAATTCTTGCTGGCTGGCGCGTTGGCCGTCTACGCGGGGCTGGAAGCGAAATCCCAGACTCCGCAAGACGTGCCAAAGCAAGTTGGTTCGAAACAGAGCGCCTCGGCTACAGCGCAAGACAGCACATTTGAAAAAGCCACACAGTTGATGCAGCAAGGGAAGAATGATGAGGCACTGGCGTTGCTCGAGAGCATCGCGGCGGCAGAGCCTGGGCGTCATGGAGTGATGCGGCAAATCGGCATCGCCAATTACCGGAAGGGAGATTTTCAGAAGGCCGCTGCAAGTTTTCAGAAGGCGTTGGAAGAAGATCCGAAAGACAACGAAGCGATCCAGTTGATGGGACTTTCGTATTACCTCTCTGGCCGGCCGGCGGAAGCTATCGGGCCGCTTGAAAAGGTTCAAACGTGGTATCCCCGAGCAAATGTGGACGCGGCGTATATCCTGGGCGTCTGCTACATCCAGACGAAGGATTATCCCGCTGCGCGGCGGGCGTTCGCCAAGATGTTTGGGGTCCCGGGCGATTCCGCGGCGAGTTATCTGTTTACGGCGCGAATGTTGTTGCGGCAGGACTTTGCGCCGATCGCCGAGGAATACGCGAAAAAGGCGGTGGAGCTCGATCCGAAGCTGCCGCTGGCGCACTCGCTGCTGGGGGAAATTTATCTCTACAAATCGCGTGTGCCGGAAGCCATCGAGCAATTCCAGAAGGAATTGGAGCTGAATCCGGCGGATGCGGCGGTGTATTACAAATTGGCGGACGCCTATTCGCGAACGCAGAATTACGAGGAAGCGGAGAAGCTGCTGCAGCGATCCATCTGGCTGGATGCTACTTCGACAGACCCATTTATTCTAATGGGAAAAGTGCTGGAGAAAAAAGGAGAGACGGCTCTCGCGGTGCGTGCGCTGCAGCGCGCGCTGGCGATGGACCCGAACAATCCGATTCCGCACCATCTGCTCGGGCAGGCGTATCGCGAACTGGGGCAGACGGAAGAGGCGGATCGTGAACTGAAATTATCGGAGCAATTGCAGAATCGTCAGAATGCGAAGCCCTGAGTGGCGCTGTCGAGGGTGAACCAGGGAGAGCAACGGTGATGAAACGATTTAAACCTGTCTTTTTCGTGGTGATGCTCGCGTTTTGCCTGGGGGCGAGTCCAGCGTGGGCACAGCGGGCTGCGGCGCAAGGTTCGAATGCGGAGCGCGCGCAGGCGAAGACGCAGGACCCCTGGTGGAAGCATGCGGTGATTTATGAGATTTACCCGCGGAGCTTCCAGGATTCGAATGGGGATGGCGTTGGCGACATCAACGGGATTACCTCGCGGCTGGATTACCTTCGCGATTTGGGGATTGATGCCATCTGGATCAGTCCTATGTATCCGTCGCCGCTGGTGGATTTTGGCTATGACGTTTCGGATTACACGGCGATTGATCCACTGTACGGCACGCTTGCGGATTTCGACCGATTGATGAGCGAGGCGAAGAAAAGAAACATTCGGGTGATTATGGATTTTGTTCCGAATCACACGTCGGATCAGCATCCGTGGTTCAAGGAGTCGCGGTCTTCGAGGACGAATCCGAAACGCGATTGGTACATTTGGCGCGACGGAAAGGGACCCGGAGAGCCTCCTAACAATTGGCAATCGTGGTTTGGGCATTCGGCTTGGCAGTGGGAAGCGGGGACAAGCCAGTATTATTATCACCACTTTTATACGGAGCAGCCGGACCTGAATTGGCGAAATCCGGAAGTGCGCAAGGCGATGTACGACGCCATGCGGTTCTGGTTCAAGCGGGGCGTGGCGGGGTTCCGGCTGGACGCGGTCTCGCGATTGTTTGAGGATCCGAATCTTCACGACGACCCGATCCTTCCCGGGAAGAATGCGTACGGCGATCCGAATATCGTGCACAAATATACAGACAACTTGCCGGAGGTGCATGAAGTGCTGCGGGAGATGCGGCGAGTCGCGGACGAGTTTCCCGGAGATCCGGTATTGATCAGCGAGGCCGACGAGCCGAATATCGCGGAGCTCACCAAGATGTACGGCAGCAAGAACGATGAGGTGCAGTTGCCGATGGATTTTCAGATTGCCGATGTCAACAAACTTTCTGCACCAGAATTTCGCAGGCTGTTGAATGAGGTGGAGCGGAACGCGGCCGGCGGGCAACCGCATTACTTTTTCAGCAATCACGATCAGCCGCGCACGTGGGACCGCTACGGAGACGGCGTCCACAACGATCAGATCGCCAAGCTGATGGCTGCGCTGCTACTGGCCCCGCGCGCGACGCCGCTGATGTATTACGGCGAAGAGATTGGAATGCGCACTACGCTTCCCACGCGCAAGGAAGACGTCCAAGATCCCATTGGGAAAATTGGGTGGCCGGAGGAGAAAGGACGCGACGGCGAACGCACGCCCATGCAGTGGGACACTTCGAAGAACGCGGGGTTCAGCACAGCCGATCGGCCGTGGTTGCCGGTGCCGCCGAGCGCGGCTGAATACAATGTGAGTGTGGAATCGCGCGAACCAGGATCTATTTTGGCGTTTTATAAGCGCTTGATCGCGTTGCGGCGGAGCGAGCCTGCTCTGCGGGACGGCAGCTATGTGCCGTTGAATGAGGACGACCCGAATGTGCTGAGCTTTCTGCGGAAAACCCCCGGCGAGGGCGATTCGGTCTTAGTGGTGCTGAATATGAGTGCGGAGGCGAAGACGGTCAGCTTCGCGCTCGATGCGTACGGAGTCCGGGAAAAATCCGCGAGGCCGCTGATTTCGGCTCCGGAAATTGGCAAGGAGTCAACGCTCCTTGCGCATTTCACAATTCCGGCGTTCGGAGTTTTTATCGGATCAGTTCATTGAGGGGTTCCGCGATTTGCCAGTGCGAGGGCGTTGCGAAGGCTCCTGTGCGAAGGGCAGAAGGGGAGAAAGTGCACCAATGGCTGCGGGAAATGGAAGCAGCGTTGAGGCGTAGTAAGGGAGCCGCGGAGAAAAAGCTTGACACTATGGCGGTACACGATATAGCGTAGTACGACGTAATGGCAAGACTTGCCATCGAGGTGCTTCCATGAAAAAACTTCTTTTCGGCGCGCTGCTCGTGTCGCTAGTTATCCTCCGGGCATCCGCGGGTGAGAAGAAACTTTCCACAAAGAGTTCTGCCGATGCGAAGCGGGAACCCATGTTGGTCACGGTCGATTGGCTCGGCGAGCATCTCCATGATCCCTCGCTGGTTCTTCTGCAAATCGGCGAGAAAAAAGATTTCGAAAAGGGCCACATTCCCGGCGCGCAGTTCCTGGAGTACGAAAACATTTCGACGCCGCACGGCCAGGGATTGATGCTGGAGCTTCCACCGATGGAGCAACTCGTGTCGGTGTTCGAGAAGCTCGGTGTGTCCAACGACTCGCACATCATTTTGTACTTCGGCACGAACTGGGTGACGCCGACTACGCGCGTCTATTGGACGCTCGATTACATGGGTCTGGGCGACCGTACTTCGATTCTTAACGGCGGATTGGTGGCGTGGGAAGCGACGCACCATCCGATATCCAAGGAGAGCAAGCTACCGGCGAAAGGATCCATCACTCCGGCTGCGCGCAAGGAAATCGTGGCGGACGCGGCGTGGGTCAGCAGCCACCTGAATCAGGCAGGCGTCACCATTATTGATGCGCGCGCGCATGAGTTCTACACCGGATCTCAGGGCGACGGGAATCCCCGCAGCGGCCACGTTCCCGGTGCCACGAATCTTTCGTATCTCGATGTCGTGGACCAGGACAACAATAAGTTCAAGAGTGCCGACGCGCTCAAGGAGCTGTTCAAGGCCGCTGGCTTGAAGCCGGGCAATCTCATGGTGAGTTATTGCCACATCGGGCAGAGGGCCACGGTGCTCTACTTCACTGCAAAAATGCTTGGTTACGACGCGAAAATGTACGACGGCTCGTGGGAAGACTGGAGCCACCGCAAGGATTTGCCAATCGCCACGGGCGAGGCGCCGGGCAAGCGTTAGTCAGAGTTTCTCTTTCCGCATTTTCATTATCTGTTTCAGTCCTCAAACGCCGTTCTGTTCGATTCCGCTGCTTCTCCGCGGGGAGTATGATGAAGGAAGTTTCCGGCAATCACTGGGAACTTGTACGCGGAGAAGTCCAATGAAAAAAACTCTCACAATGTGCGGAGTGATCTTGCTGGCTGCAGTGATGACTGCGGCGCAACAAAATCCCTCTGCCACCTCGAAAGACATTCAGCCAGCGCAAAGCGATTTGGACGAGGGCGCAGCCAAAGCGATGCCGACGCAGCACCAGCACCACGGGTTCATGCAGGAAGGCATGCACCACGCGGTGGCCAAGGGCGTCAAGCTGGAGACGAAAGTGGATGAGACGGCGCGCACGATCACACTCCGCGTGGGACCAATGATTCTGCCGGCGCACACCGACCACATGAAGATGCCGCAGCCGCCAGACTTGATCTGGACTGTGCCGATGGACGGCTGGTTGCTGGCGTATCACCCAAAGCTGGTGGATGCCAGCGGGAACGCGGTGCCGGGGACGGTTCTGCATCACGTGGCGTTCTGGAACGAAAACCGCGCGGATTTTTTGTGTCCCAACAAGGAAGAGCATATTTTTGGCGCGGGCAGCGAGATGACGGATTGGGCGGAAATGCCGGGATACGGCTACCGCGTGCGGAAAGGCTTCAAGATCCGCGTCGAGACGATGATGTACAACCCCACGGAGACCTCCTACGACAAGACTTACCTGGAGGTCGTAATTCCTTATCAGGACGCGAATGATTCGGCATCCGCGGCGCGAAAAAACGTCTATCCGGCGTGGATGGATGTGACATCGTGTGGAAATTCCGCGTATGACCTGCCGGCGGGGAAAAGCGAAAAGACGGGAACGGTGACTGTGAAATACGACGGCGTGCTATTGGGCGTGGGCGGACATTTGCACGATTACGGCAGAGAGGTGGTGCTGAAAGACGTATCGCGCAAAGAGACGGTAGCCACGCTGGACGCCAAGGTGGACGAAAAAGGCCATCTGGAAGCCGTACCGGTGAAGCTGTTTGTTCAGGAAGGCGGCTACAAATTTGCCGCGGGCGACGTACTGAAGGTTTCCGCGATGTATGACAATCCGACGGGCAGGCTGCTGCATGATGGTGCAATGGGGATTGCCGTTGGCTACTTCGTCGCCGCGGATGATCACAAAATGGCAGGGCTCCAGCGAAACACGGCGCGCGCGCATGACATGGCCGGGATGACGCATGATCAGTGAGAGGCAATGAAGTAAAGATTTGACGAATCAGAAATGTGCCGGTGCGGGATAAAGAGAAGCGCGGCCGATGCCGGGCATGTTGCTGCCACGGCCGAGTTTTAATTCGGCGCAGATCTGGTCCAACTGCGTGGATTGCGCGGCGACGTAGTTTTTGGCGATTGTCTGGAGCGCGTCGAGATTCGCCGGAGTGACGTTGTCCATCTGGCCGGCTGACAAAGACAAATTGAGCGGCTGCAAGCGATAGTACGTGCATTCAGGAAGCGTGGTGAGTTCGAAGTCCACGGCTTCGGAAACACTATCCATCAGAACCGGAACGATCTGCTTGGCCCATCCGACCAGTCCCCATTTGTTCGCCTGGGCGTAGGTAATCCCATCCTGGCGATCGCCGGTGCCGACGGACACAACGATGACGCGAGTAGCTTCTGGATAGAGCTGGCGCGCTTCGACGTAGGCGGCCATCGAGGGATTATTGACGTACACGCCGCCGTCCACAAGGGCGTAGTCTTCCGCGCCCCGGGCCAGATGCTTCGGCGGGAAATACGTGGGCGCGGCAGAAGTGGCTCGGGCGATATCCGTCACTTTCCAGTTGTAGTTCGGTTTCTCCGCGATTTTGTGGCTCTTGAAGAAAAAGGGAATCTGGTGTTGAAGGTCATAGCTGGAAACCAGCAAGGGCGTAAATGCCGTGCAGAATTCCGTGGCCTGGAAGAATCTCGCGAGGGTGTATTCCAATCCGTCGGGTGAATACTTCGGAGCGAGAAGCTCCCGCAGCGGAGTCAGCCAGCTCTTCTTGAAGATGGAGGAGCCGTTCTGCAGGTAAAGCCTCAGGAGTTGCTCGGGCGTATAGGGCTTGCCGTTGTTGCACGCGGTACCGAGCCCCAGCGCGATGATACCGCCGGTGGAAGTGCCGGCGATCAGGTCGAAAGTCTGCCAGAGCTCTCTGCTGAGGCGCTTCTGGATTTCGCTGAGAATCACCGCAGGGACAATTCCGCGGATTCCTCCGCCATCAATGGAGAGGACTTTGATGGTGCCTAAGCCGGCGTCTGCCATGGCATGGATGCTCTCTTGAGACTAGTGCGTCAAGCGGCGGAATCGTTTCTTCGCGCCTGGGATTTCCTGGCTACCAGGAGACCGTAGACGAAGTTACCGGAAGCGAAGCCCGTTTTCATGGCCCGGAAGGACCTGAGATGCTCGACAAACCCAGGGCCAAGCCGGGCGGCAAGCGCCCAAAACGATTTCTTCTTGATGATGTCCAGGGAAATATCCCAGGATTTGGCGCAATGTTCGTTGAGGATCTCGTTGTGGGAAACCTGCAAGCGGTTCGAATGCATGAACGCCTCGTATTCTTGCATGGTGTGCAATTCAACGAGCATGCCTTTTTCGATCGGCTCGATGAACTTCTTGTACTCCGCCGGCTTGAGGTTTTCCTTCTTGAACCAATCGATGACCGCCAGCGTGCCGCCCGGCTTCAACAACCCGGCGGCCGAGGCAAAAAATGCCTGCAAGTTTTGATAGTGGGAGATGGATTCGACAGACCAGACCACATCGAAGGAGCGATTGAAGTTCATCGCCTGGGCGTCCATTAAGAGGAATTTTGCGTTCGCCTCCGCGGCGGACGCGGCCTTGCTGGCCATTTCCACCTGGATCGGAGAAATCGTGATTCCCGTCGCTTCGGCTTTGTAATTTCGAGCCAGATAAATGCTGGTAGCCCCAAACCCACAACCCACGTCGAGGATGCAGGCGCCCGAGGCAATTCCTGCCAGCTGCGCGAGATGCTCGATGAGCTGAACCTGCGCTTGCTCCTTGGTTTCGTCGCCGCGAATCCAGTAGCCATGATGGATATGCTCGCCCCACAAGGAGCGGTAGTAGGGACTTATGCGGTCGTAAAGGGTCCGGATTCTCTCCGTGTCGTTGTAGCGGGTCATTGCTCCAGGAGGCTCCGGGTCGAATCCGTTCGCAAAGGCAAGACAGAGCCGCCGAAGACACCCGCAACAAGCACCCTGCGGGCCCGAACAGCCCGGCGGAGTCGCAAGGGCAGGGCAGAGAAGTACCTACGCGCTGGCGGTTGCGGCTTTTGCGGCAGCATCTACGGTGTATACCACAACAGCCGTCCTGCCGCCTTTTGTGGTCGTGGCATAGATGGAGCTCAAGTTGACACCCTTAGCCTGGAGCTTTTCCAGGCTTTGGGCCAGAGCACCGGGTTTGTTCGGCAGGTCGTATTGCTCGGCCGGAGTTTCCTGGTACGCGACGCGCGCGGCGTCGAGAGCCTTCTTGGCGAGCCGGGGATTGTCCACGACGAGTTGAACCGTGCCACCCGCGCCCTGTGCGGCTCCCAAAAGAGCGAGGATATTCACTTTTGCGTTCCCAAGTGTTTTGGCGATTGCGGCAATTGCGCCGGGATGATTGTCCACTGCGATGGTGAATTGCTTGGTTTTGGCCATGAGAGCACCTCCTGCGGTGCTGGCGAGAGATTATACGCCCAGCCGGGTTACGTGGCGGCAGAAATGCGGCGGATGAGGTCCTCCTGCTCGGATTTGGATTCGGCGCCAATGGTGAAGGCGTCCAGCAGGTTTAGCGAGAGGGCGTAACGAAGGGCCTCGTCCTGGCGGTTGCGAAGCTCGCCTTGGCCCAGAATCTTCATTCCAATGATGCCCTTGCCGGCGGCGCGCATCTCGCGCATGACGCTGACCACCGTCTGTGGATCGGAATCCATGTAGGCCCCAACGGGGTTGATTCGCACGAGATGAACTTCGACCCAAGAGGATTTTGTCGCGGCGCGCAGTGCTTCGATGCTGTGGCAGGAGCAGCCGTGCGCGCGGATGATTCCCTTTTGTTTGGCTTCGGAGAGGACGTCCATGACGCCCTTGTAGCGGTCGGTCCAGTCGCCGTCGGTGAGGCAGTGCATGAGGCAAACATCAATCTGTTCGGTGCCCAGCTCGCGGCGAAAGCGGTCAAGGTCGGCGCGGGCGGAAGCGGGATCGCGCGCCCAGGTTTTGGTGAGCACCGCAACTTTGTCGCGCGGCACGTGCTTGAGTGCTTCGGCAACATGCGGATGGCTGCCGTAGGAATCGGCAGAGTCGAAAAAGCGAAGGCCGTGGTCGTAGCCGTTGAGAAGCAGGTCCGAGAGACCTTTAACGCCCAGGGCCGTTTGATGGGAATGATGGCCGGAGCCGACTGTGCCGGTACCCATGGCGAGAAGGCTGGTCTGAATGCCGGTCTTACCGAGCGTTACGGTATCAGCCGCGCTGAATTTGCGAGAGAGAGCTGGGATTGCAAACGCGCGCTGCGCGAACGTGCCTCCGTTGAGCCAAGCAGCACCGGCGGCGCAAGCCGTGCGATGAATGAACTCGCGGCGTTTCATGAAACCTCCTCTCAACGGTAGGTCCTGAGGATAGTCTATCCTTTATGAACGTATGGACGGACGGCGGAGGCATTGCGTTATCAGGAGTACTGCTCCAACGAAGCCGGAGGAACCTCATAGTATAGGAACTGCACGCCCACGCCCGATTTATCTTTCGTGGCCCCCAGCGATTCGACGTGCGCGACACGGCCCGTGAAGCACCATTCCGTGACGTCGTCCCCAACGACCTCCCTGGGCATTTTCAAATGGACCTGAAGCATAAGCCCTTTGGGCACTTTCTGATCCGTGGCGAAAAAAACGCCATGTGTGGAAATATTCATGGACGCGGCGGTCTCTTCGGGATGGGTGGCTGCTCTCATGGGACGAAACTTCAACGGAACCTTCATGATGAAACGGCGTGCGGAACGTCGTTCGGGTACCGGCATGATTTTCCTTTTGGACCTGTGAGGAAACCAGGTTGAATTAGGCAGGGCAGAGATTAGTTTTACGAAGACCGTGGTGAAGGGTCAAGCGTTTTTTCATTTCACGAAAAGATTGTCTTTGGAGGTAAATACTGTCAAATCAATCTTAAGCGAGGAGAAGGCCTTTGGGGACGTGGACCCGTTTTTCGGGGGCGTCATGGTGCGCCCACCACTCGCGCCAGGCCTCGGGATTCGAGCCGAACGAGGCGCCGGTGATGGCACGCAGAGTCGAATAAACCAAGCCGAGCGTTCCGGGGTCCAGCGAATCATCATCGAGAAGATTCAGCAGTTGGGGAACAGCGGTCAGGCGCTGCTCTCCTGTGAGCAAGCCGGAGCGGGCCAGTCCCGTCGCGGCGCGCTCGCGAACTTGCTGCGCTGGGTCATGAGCCAAAATGGAGAGGAGGGAATCAATCGATTCCTCGGTGCCGAGCATCGCCAGTCCTTCAACGGCCCAGAAACGCGTCTGTTGATTGGCGTCATGCGAATAGCGGAGAAGATTCGAAAGCACGGTTGCCGGCTCGACGCCGCGATTACCGAGCGCGCCAAGTCTCCATAGGGAAAGATAGCGGCTGTGCGGGTCATTCTGAATTTGCTTCAGGAGCCGGGTAACGCTTTGGTGCGACTTGCTCAGATTGCTTGCCTCCAGGTCAATTTCCACGGCGGCGGTTCGCACGCGGGGATCGTCTGACTTGAGGGCCGAAAGCACCAGATTAAAGAGGTGGCCGGTACTTTCCAGGTGGCCGCGCCACGATGCCAATTTCTGATTGATCAATTCCAGAGAGTTTTCGTGCCGTTTGATCGCGAGTTCGAGCAGGCGCTCCGCCTGTTGCTGTGGCGCCAGACGGCCAATCTCCTCAGCGTCCATGTTGGCAGAACTGGGTTTGGAGGTGGAAACGAGAGCTGGGGCAGGGGCGGAGGAGTTCGCGGGAGCCGCTGTCCGCCACTGATCCAGAGCATTTCTAAAGTGAGCCGACTGGAAACCAGCAATGGTGGATAAGAGCGCGAGTAAAACCAGAAAAGAGGCGTAACGGAGCCAAGGAATCCGAATCCCCGGTCTGCGATGTGAAGCGGCCTGGCTTTTCGGGGCCGCGATGCTAGCCCCGAGATGGTGTCCTGTTGATTCTTCCATTCATCCCGTCCCGCTTGAGTCTGGTGCCTCAACCAGGCGTCAAGTTAGGGGTTGGGGCAGGAAGCAACAATGGTACGGCAGGCCCAAAAGGCCCCGTTTCGTCGGCAAACCCTGTAGTTTCAGAAGGTTTCAGGCGGTTACTTGTACGCACCGCGAGCCAAGCTCCCGTACTTGGGGACAGGGGGCAGGTACGAGGAGATGAGCTGAGGAATATGGGGAGCGCGAGCGCGGAGACTTCTGAGAAGCGAAAGGCTTCTTTGTAGGAGGTGGAGTGTCTGCTAGAATAAGGAGCTTGGTTTTACGACTTTCTGGGCAGGGAATCCAAGCTCAAATAAAAACCGAAGTAGGAATAAAAATGGCACTGAAGTGTGAATTCTGCGGCAGAGCGCCGCACTATGGAAACGTGGTCAGTCACGCGAACAACACGCGGCGGCGGCGGTGGAATCCAAACCTGAAGCGCGTGCGTGCCCTCGTGGCGGGCGTGAAGAAGCAAGTGCGCGTCTGCACGTCGTGCATTCGCGCCGGCCGCGTGAAAAAAGCCGCCTGAGCCTCCAACTTTGAACTTACCCGTTCCGAACCAGCAATTCGTGGGGCGTTCGATGGAACTCTCAAGAGGAGTGAAGCGTGCCGCAGCGGTGTTTCCGCTGGCTGGCATGCTGCTCGCGCTCGTGGCGGGCTGCAACAGGCAAGCGCACCATGCGCCGGACGTGTGGGCGGTGGTGAACGGGAAAGAAATCCACCGGGACGAGGTGGACAAATATTACCGCACGCGAGTGAATCCCGAGGGGCAGGAGCCTTCGCAGGAAGAGGCGCTGTCGTTGAAGCTGAACGTGCTGGACGAGCTGATCAACAACGAAATCCTGCTGGAGCGCGCGAAGAAACTGAACCTGGAAGCCAGCGACGGCGAAGTGGAAGACAAGTTTACCGAGCTGAAGAGTCCCTATACGGAAGACGAATTCCAGCGGCAATTGAAAGACCGCAGCGTTTCCGTGGAAGATCTCAAGAGCGATTTGCGGCGGCAGCTTTCGATCCAGAAGCTGCTAAACCGCGAAGTGGTGGCCAAGATTTCGATCACCGATCAGGACGTCGTGGATTTTTACAATTCCAATAAAGCGCAATTCAATGTGGCGGAACCGCAGTACCGCATCGCGCAGATCGTCGTGACGCCGCGGAAGGAACCGCAGATCCGCAACCGCAAGAATGATGATGCGACGAACGAAGCGGAGGCCCAGCGCAAGATAAAGATGCTGATGGACCGGCTGAACAGCGGCGCGGACTTCGGGCAGCTGGCGATGGACTACTCCGAAGACATGAACACGGCGGGAACGGGCGGCGATCTTGGCTACGTGCCGGAATCGGCGTTGAACCAGTCCGACCCCGCGCTGAAGCATATCGTCGTGGGATTGAAGCCAGGGCAGGTCAGCCAGCCGATTCAATTGAAGGAAGGCTACCGCATCCTCAAGCTGATTACCCGCGAGTCGCCGGGATTGCGTGGGATCAATGATCCGCAGGTGCAGCAGACCATCCGCGACACGCTGCGCAATCGCAAGGAGCAACTGTTGCGTTCCGCCTATCTAGCTATCGCGCGCGACGAAGCTCGTACGACAAACTACCTGGCACAACAGGTGGTGGAAGCCGCGGGGAAATTGCCGGACGCCGCAAAGACCACGATGCCACCTAAGTCCATCGGACACTAACTCTCCGTTTCTAAATTCTGCCAGTTCTGCGGAAGTGATTTGCGGCTGGTGACTCGAGCGGTTGCTTGTGAAAAGCAACAATCCGTCCTCTTCATTTCAAACTCATCCTTCTTGACCTGGCAAAGGAAATTTTTTTACGCGACGACGCAGAGGACTTCGCCGGCGTTTACGGCCTGCCCCTCCTTGACCAGGACGCGCTCGACCGTGCCACTTTTCGGAGAGCGGATTTCGTTCTGCATCTTCATGGCTTCGACAACGAGCAAACCCTGAGCGGCTTCGACTTGGTCGCCCGTCTTGACGAGCACGCGCACCACTTTGCCGGGCATGGGTGCGACGATTTGCTGGCGGCCTTCCGCTTCGACGCCACCATGGCGGCGTCCGCTCCAGGCGCGCGGATCAATGACTTCGGCAATGAATTCCTGTGCACCGGCTTGGAGTTTCAATTTACCGTCCGGGGATGGCGTCACGCAGATTTCGAACGATTGGCCGTCGAGCAGAATCGAGAGCGTGTGCGGAGCGATCTCGGCAACGTCGGCAGTCACGGGCCGGCCATCGAGCAGTATGCGCCAAGCCGCGCCGTCGCGCTCCAATTCGACGATGCACGTTTTTTCCCCGGACCGGCCGGTGAGCTGAACCTCGAATTTCATGGCGTGCGGTCCAATTGCTGGCGGCGGCCTTCCTGTTTCCAGCGGGAGGACGTTTCGCCGGAGGATGACAGAGTATTCGATAGTGATTCCCCACGCGTGGCCTGCCAAACCGCCGCGGCAATGGCAGCGGCATCGGAGGCGGCGTTTTCTTTTTCATCTGCCGGTGGCGCAGCGGAACGGGGGCGGCGGAGCAATTCGTCCAGCCACTTGGTGTGAATTTCGCCGCGCAGAAATTCGGGCTCGGTGAGAATGCGGCTGAAGAGACCGGCGTTGGTCTTGATCCCGGTGGCGGAATATTCCTCGAGGGCGCGGCGCAGCCGGGCGATGGTTTCTTCGCGGCTGTTGCCCCAGGCGATGAGCTTGCTCAGGAGCGGATCGTAGTCATTCGGAACGGTCCAGCCCTCGTACACGCCGTCGTCCAGTCGAATCCCCGGGCCGCTCGGAACATTACGCGAGAGAATTTTTCCAGGTGACGGAAAAAAATTATTTTCGGGATCTTCGGCGTAGAGGCGCACTTCCATGGCGTGCCCGCGCGGCGTGATGGTTTCCCAGGCAAAGGGCAAGCGGTGCCCGGCGGCGATGGCGATTTGCAACTTGACGAGGTCGAGGCCGGTGACCTGTTCGGTAACGGGATGCTCGACCTGCAAACGAGTGTTCACTTCCAGAAAATAAAAATTGAGATGGGCGTCCAACAAAAACTCGACGGTGCCTGCGTTGACGTAACCACCTGCACGCGCCAGACGTACCGCCGCGTCGCCCATCTTCTTGCGCAGGTCCGGCGTCACAATCGGCGAAGGCGCTTCTTCAATGACTTTTTGGTGGCGGCGCTGCACGGAACATTCTCGCTCTCCGAGAGAAACGACGCGGCCGTGGGCGTCGGCAAAAATCTGGATTTCCACGTGCCGCGGCCGTTCCAAATACTTCTCAAGATACACGCGCGCATCGCCGAAGGCGTTCAGCGCTTCGGAGGACGCCTCGCGGAATGCGGAATCAAATTCGGCATCGCTGTAGACCAGGCGCATGCCTTTGCCGCCGCCGCCCGCGACCGCCTTGAGCAAAACGGGGTAGCCCATGCTGTGCGCAAGCGCTTGCGCTTCGAGAGGTTTCTCGATCGGATCGTTGGTCCCCGGAACAATGGGAACATCGGCGCGCCGCGCGAGTTGGCGGCCAGCCGTCTTCGAGCCGAGCGCTTCCATGGCTTCCGCGGGCGGCCCTATGAATGTGACACCGGCATCCGTGCAAGCGCGCGGTAACGCGGCGTTTTCCGCGAGAAATCCGTAGCCCGGATGTACGGCATCGCAACCGGCGCGACGGGCAACGTCCATCAGCTTGTCAATGCGCAAATAACTCTCGCGCGAGGGCGCGGGCCCAATGGGATACGCCTCATCCGCAAGACGCACGTGCAACGATTTGCGGTCTACCTCGCTGAAAACGGCCACGGAGCGAATGCCCAGCTCGCGGCAGGCGCGCAGGATGCGGACAGCGATTTCGCCGCGATTGGCGATCAGGATTTTCTTGAACATGTGATTTTCTATGTGCTGCGGGATTCTAGCATGCGTGGCGACAGGAGGATGCCCGTGGCTCGGCTTGCGTGTCCAATCGTTTGGGGTGTATGAAGGGGCGGTCAAGGGACAGGAAGGAGTTTTTCATGAGGAAGTATCTTACGTTGGTATTCGCGGCATTTCTGGGCAACGTCGTTTCGATCCAGGCTCAGGAAGCGACGATCGCGCCGCCTGAGAATATCGTTGCCGAGGACGTGCCGAAGATTCCGGCTTCGATTGCGGAGGCCGCCGGCCGCTATAGTGAAAATCGAGCCGCGTTTCCAGCGGACTGGCATCCGCAACGCCGTGAAATACTGATCGGCACGAGATTTGGAAATACGTTTCAGGCGCACCTCGTAAAGATGCCGGGAGGCGCGCGGCAACAACTCACGTTTTTCCCGGAGCCCGTCTACGGTGGCTCTTTTCATCCAAACGGCGGGGATTACATGCTCTTTTCAAAAGATGCCGGGGGCGGAGAGTGGTACCAATTCTTTCGTTACGACTTTTCTTCCGGCGAAAGCACTTTGCTGACGGATGGAAAATCGCGGAATACTTCGGCGCAATGGTCGACTGGCGGCGACTGGATCGCGTACGCATCAACGCACCGCAACAGCGACGATACGGAACTCTGGGCGATAAATCCGGCCGACCGGAAAACAAATCATCTGGTTGCTCAATTGAAGGGAGGCGGATGGGAGCCCCAGGACTGGTCTTCCGATGACAAGAAGATCCTGTTAGTCGAGGGGATTTCCGTGAATGAAACCTATCTTTGGGTGCTGGATGCAGCCACGGGCGAGAAGACCGAGCTGACACCGCGGAAGACCGACGAACAGGTGGCCTACGGCAACGCGAAATTCAGCAAGGATGGCAAAGGCGTTTACTTCACTTCGGACAAGGATTCAGAATTCCAGCGTCTGGTGTACATGGATTTGGCAAGCAAACAGAAGAAAGTGTTGACGGCCAATATCCCCTGGGACTTGGACGAGTTCGCGTTGTCCTGGGACGGCAGGAAGATCGCATTCATCACCAATGAGGATGGACTCAGCGCGCTGCATTTGCTGGATGCCGGCACGGGAAAAGAGCTGCCGGTCCCAAAGCTCCCCGTAGGATTGGTAAGCGGGCTGATTTGGCACAAGAATGGACGAGATCTGGCGTTTGGCATTTCGTCGGCCAGCTCCCCCGGCGATGCGTATTCGATCGACGTCACGACCGGGAAACTGGAGCGGTGGACGATGAGCGAAACCGCCGTGAAAACGGAAGGGTTTCCGGAGCCGGAGCTGGTGCGATGGAAGAGTTTCGACGGAAAAATGATTTCGGGGTTTTTGTACCGGCCGCCGGCCAAGTTTACGGGGAGGCGGCCGGTACTGATTGAGATCCACGGCGGGCCAGAGGGTCAATCTCGGCCTGATTTTCTGGGCCGCTATAACTACTACCTGAATGAATTGGGAATTGCGGTGATCTTGCCAAACGTGCGGGGATCGACGGGCTACGGGAAAGCCTTCACAAAGCTTGATAACGGTTTTCTTCGCGAAGGCACGTACAAAGATGTCAATGCGCTCCTGGATTGGATCGGCGCGCGGCCCGACATGGATAGCGGCCGCGTCGCAGTGACGGGAGGAAGCTACGGCGGCCACATGACTCTTGCGGTTTCGACATTCTACAGTGACCGGCTACGGTGCTCGATCGACGTTGTCGGCCCGTCGAACCTGGTGACGTTCCTGGAGCACACGGAGGCCTATCGGCGGGATTTGCGGCGCGTGGAATACGGCGATGAGCGGGACCCGAAGATGCGGGAGTTCCTGGAAAGAATTGCGCCCATGAATAACATAGAGAAGATCAAGAAACCGATGATGGTTGTAGCGGGCCAAAACGATCCGCGCGTTCCTGTGAGCGAATCGGATCAGATTGTCAACGCGTTGAAAAAACAAGGAACGCCGGTTTGGTACGTGATGGCGAAAGATGAGGGCCACGGATTCCAGAAGAAAGCGAACGCGGATTTTCAGTTCTACGCGACCGTGGAATTTCTTCAAGAGTATTTGCTCAAGTAAACTCAACGTAATTCCAACGGCACTTCGGCGCGGCGGGCTGCACCCCCATACGGAACCCGCAGCTAAAGGGGGATGTTGCCGTGTTTTTTTCTAGGGTTGGTGTCGCGCTTGTTTTCCAGGGCGCGGAGCGCGGTGATAATGCGGGCGCGGGTCTCAGAGGGTTCGATGACGGCGTCAATATAGCCCCGCTCGGCGGCGACGAAGGGATTCGCGAAGCGGTCACGGAATTCGGCGATTTTTTCCTGGCGCAGTCTTTCGCGCTCGGATTCGGGAGCTTTGTCGAGTTCCCTCTTGTAGACGATGTTCACCGCGCCTTCCGGTCCCATCACCGCGATTTCCGCTGTGGGCCACGCGAAGTTGGCGTCGGTTCGAATGTGCTTCGAAGCCATGACGCAGTACGCGCCGCCGTAGGCTTTGCGCGTGATGACCGTGATTTTCGGGACGGTGGCTTCGGCGAATGCGAAAAGAAGTTTTGCGCCGTGCCGGATGATGCCGCCGAACTCCTGCTGCGTGCCGGGGAGAAAGCCTGGAACGTCTTCGAAGGTAATCAGTGGGATGTTGAAGGCGTCACAAAAACGCACGAAGCGCGCGCCTTTCACCGAAGCATTGATGTCAAGAACGCCCGCGAGATAGGCAGGCTGATTTCCAACGATGCCCACGGGGCGGCCATCGAGCCGCGCGAATCCCACGACGATGTTCTTCGCGTAGTGTTCGTGAACTTCGAAGAAGTAGCCGTCGTCCACGATCGTGTGGATGACGTCCTTCATGTCATAAGGCAGCTGCGGATCTGCGGGCACAAGCGTGTTGAGCGAATCGTCGCGGCGAGTGGGAGAATCCGTTGCCGCGCGACGAGGCGGATCCTCGACGTTGTTCGAAGGAAGAAAACTCATCAGCTCGCGGATCATGGCGAGGCAATCAGCATCGTCACGCGAAACAAAATGCGCGACCCCGCTGGTCGCGTTGTGCGTCATCGCGCCTCCGAGCTCCTGTTTGGTGACCTCCTCATGCGTGACGGTCTTGAGCACGTCCGGGCCGGTGACGAACATGTACGACGTTTCGCGGGTCATAAAGATGAAATCGGTGATCGCCGGTGAATAGACCGCCCCGCCCGCGCACGGCCCCATGATCGCGCTGATCTGCGGAATTACGCCGCTGGCCAGCGTGTTGCGCAGAAAAATATCCGCATAGCCGGCAAGCGAAGCGACACCTTCCTGAATTCGCGCGCCCCCGGAATCATTCAGGCCGATTACGGGCGCGCCCGAGCGCATAGCCAGATCCATAATCTTGCAGATTTTCCGCGCGTTGGCCTCGGAGAGCGAGCCGCCGAAAACCGTGAAGTCCTGCGCAAATACGTAAACCAGGCGGCCGTCCATGCGGCCGAATCCCGTGACAAAGCCGTCTCCCGCCGGGCGCTGCTCCTGCATTCCAAAATCAACGCAGCCGTGACGCACAAATTTATCCAGCTCTTCAAAAGTGCCTTCATCAAGAAGCAGGTGAATGCGCTCGCGCGCTGTGAGCTTGCCGGCTTTGTGCTCGCGGTCGCGGCGCTCGGGGCCGCCGCCGGCTTCCGCTTCTGCGGAGATGCGGCGGAGCTCGTCCATACGGTCGCTGTGTTTGGCCGCTGCGGACAAAATGGGTTTTGGTTCAGCCAACGGGTCCTCCCTCGGAAGGGGGCACTGTGGTGGAAAAGATTCGCACGGCTAGATGCGTGGCCAACCAAACCGTTCCCAAAAGTAGGACAACACCCAACAGCAGCTCCGCGCCCATGGCCGAAGCGCGCTGCAACGGCGATTCGAGCGAAGTGACATATTCCGTCGCTTGGACGAGGATAAACATCGCGCCGAGAGTCATCGCCACAATGAGGATCGTGGTGAAAATGGATGCAATGATCATTTTCATGGGACTTGGTCTTGGCCACGCTGAGGCGGCAAGGAGAAGGATAGCGCAACCAGGCGAAAATCAGAACGCGGAAGACTCGCGAACTCGGGTGGCCGAATCAGCGCAAGCCCGACCAGTCGTCGGCCACAAGAATCGAATCGGTGGGGTTAGACGGGTCGTACTTGATGCTGGCAGGCTGGCCGGCAACCAGACGTTCGAGACGAACCTGGCTTTCCAGGCCCGTAATGTCTTGCGCGGTATGATATGTCACGCCGGAAATCATATAACTGTAGGAGACCAGATGGCGCGGGCGCATGTCGGCGAGCGGGCGGGCGCTCGCACCGAACAGACCCTTGCGCGCTTCTTTTGATTCAGGCGGATGTTCGACCAGTTCAACCACCTGCCCCTCGGCGATCCGTCCGATCTGATTTAGGTGAAGTCGGCGCCTGCGCTCCGTTGCCTCGGGATCCTCGGCGGGCCGTAAGAATGCATAGGCGATCATGGCCAGAGCAGCAACGGCCGCACCACCCATGGCCAAGACAAGTTTCCAATCAGCAAGCAAAGCTTTCAACGAACGGGCTCCGTGTGGCCAGAAGGATCGAGGCAAAGCGGCGCGCTAATGGGCCGTGACTGCCTTTTTCGAAAGGAATCCTGAATCCTTCCGATGCCTCACTGCTGCGTATTCTACCGAAACCAAGCGGCTTGCGTGAAACTAGGCTTGCGGCGCGTGCACCGGATTGCGCAACACGCCAACACCGGCAACGCTGACCTCGACCGTATCCCCAGCCACCAACGGACCGACGCCGGCGGGTGTTCCGGTGGCGATGATGTCCCCCGGCATCAACGTCATCATGCGCGAAATCCAGCGAACGAGGAAAGCAGGCGGATAGGTCATCAGCGCGGTGCTGCCGGACTGGCGGCGCGCGCCGTTGACGTGCGTTTCGACAAGGACATTGGAAGAGTCGAGATCCGTTTCGATGTGCGGGCCGACCGAGCAAAACGTATCGAATCCCTTGGCACGCGTGAACTGCACATCGCTCTTCTGAAGGTCACGCGCGGTGACATCGTTGAGGCAGGTATAACCCATTATAAAGGAAAGCGCGTCATCACTATCGCGCAGATGCGAACAGCGGCGCCCAATGACTAGAGCCAGTTCGCCCTCGTGCTCCACACGCTGGGAATACTTCGTCAGGACAATCGCTTCTTCCGGGCCGACGATCGAAGAGGGCGGCTTGAGGAACATCAGCGGTTCTTTCGGCACTTCGTTGCCCATCTCCGCGGCGTGTGCCGCATAATTGCGGCCGATACACACGATCTTCGATGGCTCGACGGGCGCGAGCAGTCGCACCTCGTTGAGTGGTGAAGAATGCCCGCTTCGCGACCATTGGCACCAGGGGGCACCTGAGATTTCGAATACGGCGCCGCCTTCAATGAACCCGTAGTGTGGCGAAACAGAACCATTGCGCATCGTGTACCGGCAGAATTTCATTGGGAAGTCAGCTCACGTGATGATTAGGATGAGAAACATTTTCACCGCGCGCTTTCCAGATGGTTGTGCCAATCCAGCAAAGCGTCGTGATGATCATATATGCGACAGCGCCAAGCATGAAAATCTGAAACGTGCTGTGCCATTCGCTAAGGGCCCGGTAAAACACGCAGAGAGCGCGATAACTTGCACTGAAAATCATCCAGGCAATCAGGCTCGACGCCAGGAGATGGCCAGGCATAAGCAAGAATCGAAGAACCGGGATGAACGCGAGAAAACCCAGAACTACAGCTGCAGCCACATTGCGCTCCATCGCAAATCGTTCCAGGAGCGGGAAATGATTCGCGACGATCAGCCACGCCGTGAAAACCAGCGACATGCAAACACCAGCATATACACCCGTTCGAATCGCCGCATTGCGGAAGACGTGGAACCAACGGTAACCGGGCAGATGCGCTCTAATGGCCATCCGATGCTGGGCTCCCAAGCGACAGACAATTGTTTAACCCGGACCTGCGAAGATGGTTGCGTGACGTCAACTGCGAGGGGGGCGCTCGGTGCGCTTTCGTTCCCCGCGCGGTCAACAGCAGTCACAGTGTACCAATAGCGGCGGCCGGGCTCTACAGACGTATCACGAATAGCAGGCGTGGGCAATAAATCCGCAGTAACGAGCTGACCCCTCGTGCCCTCCTGCTCACTCTTATAGACGTGGTACCCGGCAAGATCGGTTTCAAGATTTATGGACCAGGAGAGGTCTACTAGAACCGTTCCCACGGTCGAACCGGGCAGTACGGCCGCAACCAGCCCTTGAGGAGGCGCAGGAGGAAACGTGTCCCGCGGAGTGACCGTCACGGGCTGCGAATCGGAAGACTCCAGTTCCTTGCCTTCGGCCTGAATGACGCTGCGAACCATATACACGTACGTGTGGTCGAAACTAAACGATGTGTCGCGATAGTTGTTCGATTCCGTCGGAGCCAGTGGCGCAAAGCGCGGCTCTTCCCTGTTTTGCGCGAGACCCTGGGCGATGGTGGCGGAGGCAGCGGCATTGATCTCCGCGCGATAGACGCGATAGCCGGCGATGGCGGAACTTAGCGGGTCGCCTGCGGAAGTGTGTGCCGGGACCGGCCAGCTCAACTCGATTGCGGTGTCTGTAACCCGGGCCTCGACCACGGTGATGCGTTCCGGCACGGGAAACATGCGCACCGTCACAACATTCGAATCCGCAGACGCGCGTTTCTGCGATGCGCGCGTTCGAACTGTGTAAGCAACCGTCCCGCCCGGATGCGCCTTGGTTTCCTCAGGCGAGATCGGATCGGTAAAGCGCACATGGCCTTCGGAGCGGTAGTTTTCCACCAAGGCACCCGGAATCGTGTAAACGACGCGAAACGATTTCGAATCGGGCGAGCCGTCTGTTTTCAGGCTTCCACGCAAAATCTCGACCGCAGGAGGAGCCGCGAGTTTCCCCCCAGAAATAGAGTTCGTTGGAAGTGTGAAGGTCAGTTCCACGCCATCGCCGGCCTGGCGAGCGGAAAGATCCGCGATCGCCACCGCAACAGGCGGAGAAGGTGGCACAGGCTCGCCGGGCGCGCCACAGCCAGCCATAAAAAAGAAAATGGAAAAGAGTAGAGAGAAAATGGGCCGCACAGAAATTTTTCCGATGAGGGGTGGCGTCCCTTTTCGATTTTCCATTTTCTGATTTCAGGAATTACAGGATATAGCGGCTCAAATCCTGGTTCTTGACAATGTCGGCAAGCTGCTTGGTGACGTACGCAGCGTCCACCTTGACGTTTTTCTTCTTGAGATCAGGCGCTTCGAACGAAATCTCATCAAGAACTTTTTCAAGAATGGTGTGCAGCCTTCTCGCGCCGATGTTTTCCGTCTGCTCATTCACGCTGGTGGCAAAGCGCGCAATCGCCGCAACGGCATCCTCGGTGAAGTTGAGCTTCACGCCTTCCGTCTCGAGCAGCGCGATGTACTGCTTGATCAGCGCGTTTTTCGGCTCCGTGAGAATGCGAATGAAATCTTCCTCTTTCAGGGATTGCAGCTCCACGCGAATCGGCAAGCGGCCTTGCAGTTCGGGAATCAGGTCCGACGGCTTGGTCACGTGAAACGCGCCCGCCGCCACAAACAGAATGTGATCGGTGCGGATCATCCCGTAGCGCGTGTTGACGGTCGTGCCCTCAATAATCGGGAGAATGTCGCGCTGCACGCCTTCGCGCGAAACATCCGGCCCGTGCCCCGATTCGCGCCCCGCAACCTTGTCAATCTCATCGATAAAAATAATTCCCATCTGCTCGGCGCGCTCCACGGCCACGCGCGTCACTTGATCCATGTCCAGAAGCTTGTTCTCTTCTTCCTGAATCAAGTATTCGAACGCGTCGGCCACGCTCATTTTGCGCTTTTTCTTTTGCTGCCCGAACATGCCAGAGAGCATGTCCTTGATATTGACGTCCATCTCCTCGACGCCCTGATTGGAGATGATTTCGAACGACGGCATGGCGCGCTCGCGGACCTCAATATCCACCATTCGCTGGTCGAGTTTGCCCTCGCGAAGCTGCGCGCGAAGTTTCTCGCGCGTGCGCTGCGTCTGCTCGCGCTGCGCGGCCGCATCCGCTTCCAAAGTGCCGGCCGTAGGCGGTGGCGGCGGTGGAAGCAACAAATCGAGCACGCGCTCTTCCGCGGCTTGTTCTGCGCGGTCGGCAACCTCGTCGAGCTTTTCCTCGCGAATCATGTCAATCGAAGTTTCCACCAGATCGCGCACCATGGATTCCACGTCGCGTCCCACGTAGCCGACTTCCGTGTACTTGGAAGCCTCTACCTTAATAAACGGGCACCCCGCGAGCCGCGCAAGCCGACGCGCGATTTCCGTTTTCCCAACGCCGGTAGGGCCAATCATCAGGATGTTCTTCGGCAAAACGTCTTCGGCAATCTCCGGCGGCAACTTCTGCCGCCTCACGCGATTGCGCAGCGCCACGGCGACTGCGCGCTTTGCCGCACCCTGCCCGACGATGTACTTGTCGAGCTCCAGCACGATCTCTCGCGGCGTCATGTCGTCCAGCGCCGGAAGGAGTTCCTCTCCCTCGACCGGCGCGGCGCCGTTGCCGCCGGGAACGAGAATCACTTCTTTATCAGACTTGGTGGGCATAAGAGTTCTTTGTCACTAATCGTCAATAATCGGTGAAATCGTGTTCAAGTCAAATCGCTGCTTGCTGCTCCCCGAATGCTGATGCTACATGGCCGGAAAGAGTTTGGAAACCATTTCTCTTCGATTCACGCTTCCCGCATCACAACTCTTCAACCGTAAAATTCGCGTTGGTAAAAATGCAAATCTCACTCGCGATGCGCATGGCCTCCATGGCCAGATCCTTGGCATTCAGCTTGGAGTGTTTCAGCAATGCGCGCCCCGCCGCCAATGCGTACGTCCCGCCAGAACCGATGGCCACCAAGCCGTCATCCGGCTCGATCACGTCCCCATTCCCGGAAAGAATGAACGTAGCCTTGGAATCAGCCACGATGAGCAACGCTTCCAGGTGTCGCAGCGCGCGGTCCTTCCGCCACTCCTTGGCCAATTCAACCGCGGCCTTTTGCAGGTTCCCAGAAAACTCTTGGAGCTTGCCTTCGAATCGCTCGAAAAGTGTAATCGCATCCGCTGTCGAACCGGCAAATCCGGCAACCACTTTATCGCTGTACAACCGCCGCGTCTTGCGCGCCGTGTGCTTCATCACGTGATCGCCCATGGTCACCTGGCCATCGGCGATGAGCACCACCTTGTTGTCCTTGCGCACGCACAAAACCGTAGTGCCGTGCATCTGTGCGCTTCCCGGGCTATTTCGCATTCGGCCATTATACCGCTCAACGAGTCCGCGCCGCAAAATCCCGTGAAGCCACTGTGAATGTCATTTGAAACGGTTGATCTACTGCGCGGGGCCGTAGAGCGAATTGACGAACTGGCGGAATTCTTTTTGCAGCAGCAGTTTTTGGAACGAATCATCCACGCGGGCGTCCGGGAACGTTTCTCCCGGAATCATATTCTCGCGGCGTTCGAACGCCAGCTTCAGATAGCTCTCCGTGTCCGGCCGGTCGCCTTTTTCCGCCGTGACGCACGCCAGGTTGTAGTAGAACAGCGGATAGTCCGGGTCTTTCGAAACGCCGTACGTGAGCGTATCGCGCGCATTCGTCAGGTCGCCCGAAATCCCATAGGACATGCCGAGATTATCAACCAGCACGCGCCAGAGATTCTTCTCCAGCGTGGGCGTGCTCTTCTCGATCTCGAAAGCCTTCTGGTATGGCGCGATCGCCTGCCGGTATTGATGCGCCAGAAAGTACCGGCTCCCCTGCTGGAATAGCAGCATGCTGTTTCCCGTCGGCACCGGCGCGTCCGAGGCCTCCTTCGGCACAAAATGAAACGTTTGCAGGAGCGCGTCAAAAATGGGCTGGTCGGCGGCCTTGAAGAAAATCTTCGAAATGTGGATGTCCACGAAGACATCCTCCTTGATCAGGCAGCCAAAAATATTCTTCTGATTGGTTGGCACGCCATCCAGTTCGGGCAGCGTGAATTCGAGAATCTGCATTTCTCCGCTCTCGCGATAAGTAACGCCTTTCAATTCCCCTGACGTTAGTGACGCATTGCGCTTGGCCTTCCCCTCCAGGGAACGCTTGCATTCGCCCGGCTGCACCGGCCCCTTCGAAGGCTCCAGATATACGGAAACAACGAAGCGGCTCTTGGTGTTTTCCGCCAGGAAGTAGCGCCGGCCATCCAGCTGCATCTCATTCGCCTTCGTGGTGAAACCCGTGCCATCCAGCTCCAGCGCCCACGTCTTGCCGGGAAGCCAGACATCCGATGTTGCAGGGGCTGCCGCGTCTTGCGCGAGCGCACTTCCACCAAAAAGGAACAGCAGAAACAGGATCATAAAAGCGCGGATTCTCATGAAACTCCTGGGGCACTCTTCTTTTCTCACTTTACGCGGCAAGCGCTATCAATCGTCAGATCAAAATAATCTGTTTATCGAAGTGGGAAACATCGTGCGAGGCAAGAAGGAGAAAGAGCCTTGGCCGCGAAACCTCTCACTGCGCGATTTCGTGGAAGGACAGAATCTTGTACGGCAAATTCGGCATCGCCGCCTGGATCCAGCAACTGCTGTAGTAAATCCCAGTCGTTAGCGTATTAGGAGTGCTGGAAAAGTCGAACCCTGAAGGCGCGCCCGACGCCGCCGTCGTGAAGATCGGAGCAGAGGATAGCGCCAACGGATTTCCAGAGGAGTCCAATGTCCGGGCCAGGAATACAGCCCCCTGGATTTGAGTCGTTGTATACGCGCCCTGGTTCGAATACATATAGCCTTGCCCTATCACCAAAATAATCCCATCCCAGCTAGCGTCCGGGTCGTACTTTAATTTGCCGGTCACAAGCAACAATCCGTATCCCGTGTTGCGCCACCCGCTGAAGGTCAGGTCTCCGTTCACCACAATAGTCACTGGATTCGTCGAAGACATTGCTGTCGGGAAAACGTTAGTGCTCCCGCTCTCCGTTACTGGCCCCGGTATCACCGCATCGGCGCTCGCGGTGATCGTTTGTACGAGACTGTTCAGCCCTCCCGCCGTCGATAAATTCGCGGAGAGAGGGACATTAAGAATGTTGGGATTTGCGGACACGCCGTTCGAATAGTGATTTTGCAGCGCGACCGGGATACCCGATGGATTGCTTGGCTGCTCAAAGTTATTGATGGAACCGTTCGTGTAATCCACCGCTGTGTAAGCAGTCGAACTCGGAGTGCAACTTCCCGCGCTCCCTTGGTCAGCTCCTCCTACCCAAAAAGATGGCGAAGTCGAAGCCGTAAACTGCGGCGTGTTGCCATCCAGGGTTAACGCCGCGGTCAAATTCAGATTCAACGGTGTGGGAGTAACGAGGTACTGCAGCAGCTTCTGGCTGCCATTTGGCAGCACGGCAAGGGCAGTGAGCTCCAGAACTTGTGCGCCGGAATTGGAAATATTCAGCTGCGCGCCGCTCGGCTGCGTACCGTCATAGTACACCGGCGTTGTGGAATCGTAGGGGGGACCGGAATACGAGGGAGCGACGGGCACGTTGAGAGATTTCGCGGTGACCGCGTTAATGCGCACCCATTTGTACAACGGAACCGGGACCGTAAGGGAGTTTAGCGGGGCCCTGTTCCAAACCGAGAGAGTCGTTTTTACTGTCGCCGCCGCTACACCGAATTCATTGGCATATTCCGGGTCCGGATAGGTTGTAAGCAATGTAGACGCCGCCTCACCGGCAGCCGGATTCAGGACGTATGCAACGTAGCCGACGGCAAGAGTAGTTCCGGGCGAGGGCAAGAAGGTCGAATCTGTGCTTTGGAACGAATTGGGGTTCTTCGGAAGTAGCCGTCCTCGCGCTTCTTCCAGCCCCGCAAGGGCCGCGTAGTACACTCCCGTCGCGGAGCGATAGTTGCCCGCCAGCGCGGATTCCGTTCCCGAAGATACGATCAGGGCAATGGCCACGATACTGATCAGCAAAAGTACGAAAATCGAGATCAATAACGCGACCCCGATTTCCTTCTGACGTTTTCGAGTTTTGATCATCCTTCTCACCACGCCCTGCCTGATTCTACTGATTAGGATTTATGCGGCGCGCACGCCCGCTTAGTTGCACGAGGCGCGGCACCCCCGTTGTGGCATCCGGCACCGGTGCTGCCACAATCAGGGTAATAATGACGTCGCGGATGTTCGTCGGTGAATTGTTCCCTAACGCACCAAGACAGGGAACCGTTGGAGGAGGGGTAGACAAACTATCACAAGTATAAGAAAAGATCGGCGCCGGGACTCCTCCCGGGAACATACCAGGATAGAAGAGCTGATACTGCGCGATCTGCGTTGAAGAAGCGTTGTTTACAACATTTTGGACGAACGGGAAGAGTTTCCCCGTTGCGGACGTCTCGGAATCAGGATCATCGCCTGCGTTCTTATCGACTACACTGCGCATGAGTGTCGTCCCCTGCAGTTGATAGCGAATCCATTTAACGTTGCTGCCAGAGTCCTGCGGATTCGGATTGGTCTCGATAATGATGTCGAAATCGCCTGGGGCCATATCACCTCCAATGGCGGTTGTGCAAGTCCCGCTTCCAGCCGTGCCAATTTGACAGAATGTACTTGGATAGCCGGCGCCGCTGCTCCAAGCGAAGGGCCAACTGGCGGACAAATTCGGATAAGCGGATTGAAAGAAGCTCGGGGGTGGGTAGCCAGCGTCGTTGACGTCGCGCACGATCTGGTCCAAGCCTAAGCGCGCCTCCTGAAAGGAGTTCAGCACTTGAGATTCAGTCTTGTACCGTTGCTGAGAAGAGCCTAGCAGAGTGAAGGCCGCTCCTGTCACAACAAGAAAAATGCCCAGCGCCACCAGCAGTTCGATGAGGGAAAAACCCCTTTGCCGCGCATTGCTGGGTGGCTGCCTCATCGTTCCACCATGGTATCGAGTGTGATCGGCTGAAAATAACCGTTGCCACCCTGCTGGCGGATCCCGAGGATAAACCGTTTGCTGAAGACGCTTGCGCTTGTGCCGTTGCCGGTGGTGATCACCGCCCACCGTACATCGTATGTCGTGCCGCTAGGATCGGTCGGGTCTGCATAGACGAAATTATAGCCTGAGACACTTGAGGTGAAATCGATCAGAGGTTGATTGTTGAGGACCACCACCGCCGTACCTACAAGCTGGTTCGGCCGTGTGGGGTCGCCAAGAGAACAAACCTTCCCTTCCGCATCCGTAAACTGAGGAGGGCTCCCCGGCAGATTGAGCGGCTGACTCAGCATCTGGTCCAGTTCGCGCTGTGCAAAAACCAGCGCGGAAGAGTCGGTGCGATTTCTATAATTCAGAAGGATCGAAGCAGGTACGAGCTGTGCAACCGCTACCAGTCCCACGAGCAAGATGACCGTGGCGAGCATCATCTCCAGAATGCTGAAGCCCATGTCCTTTCTCCGCGCGAATTTGAAAGAGGGCCTCATCATTGTCCTTGATTCCTTACCTCAGCTGACTTGTTGCCAGGGTCCGCCCGCCGGAGCGGTCCAGATCTGGATGTTCCCAGAGGGAACTAAAACCACCGCGCGATAGCCGAACTCCGAATCGGTCGTACTACCGATGTAAAACACAAATATGGTGCTGGAAACGTTCCCGCCAACGCGAATCGCCCCGCGTGCGTCGAACTTGATCGAGCCGTTGCTGCCCGACTTCGTGGTTAAGCTGGCCCCGCCCAACGCCGTAGATATGGCCGAGGGGCTGGGCGCCACGCCTGAGGGCAGGAGGCCCGCAAAACCGGCAATCACCTGCTGCCTCTCATTCGCACTGAACGTTCCGCTGCAATTGGAGTCCGTTCCAATGATCCAAGGGGATCCGGACCCGCCTTGCATCAGGAAACATACCTGCGTGTTACGCCGAACCGCCTCGTAGCGCGTAAATTTCAGGGCGTCGGAAACACGCGTTGCCGCGTCGTTCAGCTGATAGGTCCGGAACGAGTACATCAGCGAAGGAATAGCAATGGCCGTCAGAATCAGCAGCACGGTCATGGACACCGCCAATTCGACCATGCTGAAGCCACCAGTGTGGCTTCGACGACGGCCCGAGTATTTGCGACTCCGTCCCAAGACGGCTTCCCTTATCCTGCTCCAATCGAGCATCAAGCCTGCCGACACGGCAAGCTTCCCATATTCTTGCACTTGCAGGGCCGAGAGCAGCCCTGCGCAACTATCGCCAAAAGTAGGAACTTCTAGAGATTACAAGTATACATTCTAAAAGGCCAAGGCGAGTATGGGTAAAAATGTGACGGAATGCCACATGCGAACAACGGCTAACTCGGCAACAATAAAAGTATTTATAAGTTAACATTCGTTGCCCCTTGTCCAATTAATCCGCGTCAAAAGGAATGTCTATCTAAGGCGTGCTGCAAGGGCAGACGCGTTGCGGTGAGCGATCGCTTCGATGGAAATCATGGGATTCACGCCGGAAGCGGACGGAAACGAAGAACTGTCCATCACATAGAGGTTGCGGGCCTCCCAGACTTGGCCGTCTGGATTGGTCGCGGAGGATTTCGGCGATCCCCCGAGCCGTGCGGTCCCCTGAATGTGGAACGAAAAGAGCGCTAAGCGGCCGGAGTCCCACCCGGCCGAATCCATCGCCTCCGAGAAGGTGTCGAGCGAACCGCTGCGGCCCGGTTCGTACGCGCACCACTTGGCATGTGGAGAAAAAATCAGCCGCGCACCCGCAGCTTCCAGGATGCGTGCGGCCCCAAGGAACCCGCGGCGGAGATGCGCGCGATCGAATCCCGAGAGCGCGTACTGAGCAATGGGATGGCCGTCGCGGCCGATCGTGACGCGCCCGCCGTCACGATCACGCAGAAGAACGCCAATCGCCGAGGTATGAGAAAGCTTTTCGAGCAATAACCGGTATTGCCGCGGATCGCGCCAAGGGAGAACAGCGGCAGCGATGACGGGTTGCAGGGCCGTGGTTTCATACTTCACGCCATAACTCCCGGTGAGAAAACGATGCTCATCGGAGTAGATGGCCTGCATCGTTCCTTCCCAGGGCCGAATCTGCTCGTCGAAAACGCCGCAGACATTCGAAACGGGATGAAGATGCAGATGATTCCCAATGTGCTCGTTGCGCAGGGCGGAACGCAGCAGAAGCGCAGGCGTATGAATCGAGCCGCAAGCAACAACCACTGCTTTGCACCGGATGTTGACGCTGTGGCCGCTTTTCGAATGCGCTTCCACGCCAGTAGCGGCCCCGGCCTCGATTCGAACGCGAAGCGCGCGAGTTTCCACGACAAACCGTGCGCCATGTTGTTGCGCATCCGCGAGCCACGTCTTCGTCGTGGACTGTTTCGCTCCAATTGCACATCCGTAACCACAATATCCGCAAACTTTTCCTTGGTCGCACCCAATCACATTTCGCGGCATGGCATCCACGTGCCAGCCGAGCCCACGTAAACCGCGCTCGAGGACTTGTTCGCGTGCAGAGACGCGATTGTGATCGAGATTGACGTGCAATCGTTCGCAAACCGTATCGAGGCTTCGCGTGTATTCCTCGCTTGCGAACCACGGTACGCCGGCCGCGGCCCACTCGGTTCGAATGTCATCCGGCGTTCGAAACGATGTGCAGTAATTGATGACCGTCGTGCCACCGAAACATTCCCCGGCAAGCAGTCCGACGCTGTGGTCCGCAGTCGCCGCGAACCCCGCTTCTGTGTAAAGCCGCTGAAACCCGCCAAGCTCAGCGCCGTCAAAATCCGCGTCATCGTAGTACCCGCCGGCCTCCAGAACGATGACATCCTTTCCAGGCGCAGCGAGAATCGCGGCGGCGGTGCCACCGCCAGCGCCGGAACCCACGACGCAAACATCGCAGGACAATTTCATGTCACGGTCAGGAACCATAACGTGGAGAGGACGAGGTTTCGAAACATTCTGCGCACGGAGCGGGCCCGGATACTGAAGGCGATCCCAAACCGCGCTGCGCGAGCCATCCGCGGCGGGCAGCATGACGTAAAGAAACCCGATCGCTTTTCGAAGCGCCTGGAACGCGGCGCGGCGCTTGCCGATCCCGCTGTCCGACCACGAGTGCAGAACGCGAATGCGATCCTCATTCGAAAGCGAGGAAAAGTTCTTCAGACGTCCAACTGTGAGAAGACTGTGGAGTCTCGAATCCCACAAATCGAGAAGCTGGAGAAATTGCGCGCGGTCATTCGCACGAGGATTGAAATCCAGGGCGCCGGCGATGGCTCCGGGGATTCGCAATTCGGACGCGGAAGGCCAGCCTTCCGCTTTAGGAAGAAATGTTTCGCAGATGGATTCCAGCGCGCGCTGCTGGCGGGGAGTGAGATTCATGGAAGCCGATCCAGCTTATCGCGGATTCGCTTCTTTTACTTCTTGCTCTTTTCGTTTTTGGTTCTGTTTTTAGTTCTTGCTCTTTTTGAGAACGGCCTCAGCGCCGCCCTTTTGCAACGACTCTTTGGCGAAAAGAACATCGGGCAAGCCTGGATTGAATTTGCAGGTCTCGTAAAAAAATTGGGAAGCGCGGCGGCCGTTATGTTCGCGGGAAACTTGCAGCGGCACCCAGACGCTGTCCTTCAACTGGTAATTGGTGTAGATGGTGACGTCGTCGTTGAGCTGCTGGTTTTCTTCATCCTTGGTGGTGACCATGCTGCGAATCAGGAAATGCGTCAAACGGTCCACGGTGAGCCGGAACTTGCGGTCCTCGCTATCCGTGATCTCGACCCATTGTACTTCCCGGCGGTCCACGATGTCGTCACCGCCGAAGCGAACGGCCAAGCCCGGCTCGTTGAGGCGGAGGCGAAGCAAATTATCAATGTCGCGCTTGACCCCTTCCTGAAAGACGCTGATCGCGGTTGCCGGAATTTCGCTGACGCCACTGCGGTCATAGGTCCAGCCGCGATCGCCGTTGTAAAGCGTAATGACGAGGCCGCCGTGCGTGATGTCCAAACCGTCCAGGCCGATCAAAGAGGCGAGGAGAGTGTTGTGGCCCTTGGCAACGTATTCCGTGCGGACTTTGTCCGGGAAGCGGCGCTCTTCGGTAAATTGGATATAACCAGTCACGTCGCCGCTATGGCCGAAAAGCGCGCGGCGGCCCTGGCATTGGCTTTCTCGAACTTCGGTGTAGCCGGGGCCACCAAATGCATTGATGAGATCGCTGAGGATCTGCTTCCCTTTGGTGGCGCTCTGCTCCGGCATCATGGTGTCCGGATTCTGTGCGGCGGCGCGCGCAACCAACACCGCGCCGGCAAGCAGAGAAACCGCTACGAACTGGGTGAACTTTAACCGCACAAGATCGCGCCTCCATTTACATTGATGATCTCTCCGGTCATGAAGTTGGCCAGGTCCGAGGCGGCAAAGAGGATTGGTCCAGCAATTTCTTCCGCGGTGGCGGCGCGGCCCAGCGGAATGGCGGAAGCGGCCATCTTTTGGCCGGCTTTCGTGTCTAGCACGGGATTGGACATGTCCGTGGCGACCCATCCGGGGGCGACGCAGTTCACAAGAATATTGTGACGGGCGAGTTCGGTGGCCAGACCCTTGGTCAGACTGATAATGCCGCCTTTCGACGCGCCGTAGTGCGTGTGGAAGGATTCGCCGCGCTGCCCGGCGGTGGAGCTGATGGGGATAATTTTTCCGGACTTCTGCTTGATCATCTGCGGGACGGTGAAGTGGATGATGGAGTAGACGCTTTTGAGGTTGATGCGAATCATGTCGTCCCACTGTTTTTCGGTCATCTTTTCGATCGGGGCGTCGTCCTGGTTCCAGACGCCGGCGTTGGCGACGAGAATGTCCAGCCGGCCGAGGCGCGCGATGGTGTGCTCGACGAGTTTCTGATTATCGGCGTGTTTGCCCACATCGGCTTTGAAGGCCTCTACGCGCGTGCCGTGCTTGCCGGCTTCCTGCTGGACCTGAGTGGCGGCGTCCTTGGCCTTGACGTAGTTGAAGACCACGTCGGCGCCGGCCTGCGCGAATAATTTAACCGCAGCCGCGCCGATGCCGCGTGAACCGCCGGTGATGAGTGCCGCCTTGCCTGCAAGCGAAATCATGAAACCCCCGAAAGTAGAAACTCGAAACTGGAAATTCGAAAATCGAAAAACTAAATCGCTCACATTTTGTGCGCGACGGCTTCACGGGCGCTGCGTGCTGCGCCAACGAATTCGGCGAAGAGCTTTTCGGACAATGCGTCGCCGCGGCGCTCTGGGTGCCACTGAACGCCTACGACCCAATTCGGGCTCCCGGTCCATTCAATGGCTTCTATGGTGCCGTCCGGCGCGTGCGCGGCTACACGAAGATTCTCGCCGGGTTTATCAATTGCCTGGTGATGGCTGCTGTTGATGATGACCGCTTGCGAACCATTTAGATTGGCGAGACGACTCTCGGGAGCGAATTGTGCCTGATGTTCGATATCGCCTTTGACGGACCCTGGAGGCAAATCGGTGGCGCCGTGCGGCCCGGACGCGGGCTTCTCCCCGTGGATATCTTGGACCAACGTCCCATTGAGGTGAACGTTAAGAATCTGGCAGCCGTAGCAGATGGCCAGCACGGGCTTCGAAGAACTGAGCGCATGGCGAAGGATGGCGGCGTCCGTATTGTCGCGATTGGGATCCAGGTTCACCGTTTTGGCGTGCCTAGGCTCGCCGTAGCGTGCCGGATCGACGTCGGCCGGGCTGCCGGGAAGGACGAAGGCGTCCAAGTCTTGGAGCTGCTTCTCAAGCTCCGCAGGCGATTGCTGGAGCGACATGTCCACGGGATCGGCACCCGCCTTCCGGACCGCTTGGAAGTAAAGGTCGAGCTTGTCCCGAATGCCGTCGCGTTGTTCCTGGGTGGTGCGCCAAGGTATGCCCACACGTGGCCGGGGGGCGTTCGTAAGTTGGGTATCAGCAGGGGACATGGAACACCAAATCGTAGCATTCGTGAGCGAGAGCGGCAACCGGAGGAAGAGTGGCCTGTGTTCGGTGTTCA